>OCTW013396274.1_pt1 | contig 26313 bp, 27 predicted proteins | sample 1539671 | NCBI WGS metagenome assembly OCTW01 (sample SAMN02144230, study PRJEB22623) | gut metagenome | biome: sheep rumen | host: Ovis aries | place: New Zealand | reverse complement strand
GAAATTAATCATCAACTTCATAACGTGAAATTTGCGCGCCTAGAGCGATTAATTTACGATCAATATTGTCATAGCCACGGTCAATATGATAGACATTACCAATCTCAGTTACACCATCAGCCATCAAGCCGGCAACAACTAAAGCAGCCCCACATCTTAAGTCAGTGGCATTGACACGTGTACCGTGTAAGTCTGTTTTGCCATTGACATAACAGCATGCATCGCCTACTTCAATATTCGCACCCATTTTATTTAATTCAGCACAATGCTTAAAGCGTGCTGTATAGATTGTATCCGTCACTTTACTCTGTCCTTCAGCCTGTGTTAAGAAAGCTGTAAGCGGCTGTTGTAAGTCAGTAGCGAAGCCTGGATAGATCTGTGTCTTGATTTCAATTGGCTTTAAGTGTTCGATATTGCCATAGACAAGAATCGTATCGCCAATAATTTCAAAGACTACGCCCATTTCTCTGAGCTTTGAAAGCAAGGCATCAAGATGCTGTGGAATAACATTCTGGATTAAGACCATATTTCCCATTGCTGCTGCAATAATCAGGAATGTTCCTGCTTCAATACGGTCAGGAATGATTTCATGGACTGCACCGCCCATGTAGTCAACACCTTCAATGACGATTGTATCCGTACCAACCCCTCTGATCTTAGCGCCCATCTTTGTCAGTAAGTTGGCAACATCGATGATTTCAGGTTCTTTGGCTGCATTTTCAATTGTTGTCTTGCCATCAGCTCTAACTGCAGCAAGCATAATATTGATTGTTGCCCCAACAGATGCAAAATCAAGATAAATACGGTTACCCTTCAAATGATCGGCATGTAAATGGTATGAGCCCATATTTTCATCATAGGTAATCGTTGCTCCAAGAGCTTCAAAGCCCTTTAAATGTAAATCAATAGGACGAGGGCCTAAATAACATCCCCCTGGCATTTTTATCGTTACATCCCCATATTTTCCAAGCAAAGCACCCATAAAATAATAAGATGCTCTTAATTTATCAACCGCATCACTAACTAAAGGCGTATTGATCATGGTTTCAGGATTAACCTTTAAAGTATCTTCTTCTAGTTCTACTTCACAATTCAATTCCTTCAACAATACCATCAATGCATCAACATCAGAAATTTCTGGAACACCCATAATTTCTACAGGCTCTTCAGCTAATACAATGGCAGGAATTAAGGCAACAGTTGCATTCTTTGCCCCACTTATACGTACAGTACCTTTTAATTTATGTCCACCTTCAATGGCAATTACTTCTTGTGACATTATTGTCTCCTTTGACTTAATCTATTTCAAATGTTTAAACCAAAACACATTATACTTATTTCACACGAAAAATCACTATAAATAATTTTATCCATAGCTCACCCTATTATAAACATGACTCCCACCAAAAATCAAAACATATCATCACTTTGATATTTTTCCTAAAGTCATTTTCTTTTTTTCAGTTGTATAACGAAAAAATAGTACCAAAGGTACTATTCAATACTTTGTGGTGTTTGAGCAGAAATCCTAAAAAACAAAAGGCCAATAATAAAGAAACAAGCAATAGCTCCAACACCTAAACGCTGGTTTCCTGTCACCTGGGTAATTAAGCTCATCAACAACGTCCCTAAAATAGAGGCACCCTTACCACAAATATCTAAGAAACTGAAATACTCGCCTGAGCGTTCCTGAGGAATGATTTTGGTGAAGTATGATCTTGATAAAGCCTGGATACCACCTTGGAACATACCCACACATACTGCTAAAATCCAGAAATGAAGCTGAGTGCTCATGAAGACGGCAAACATCGCAATGCCAAAATAAGCGATGATACAAATCGTAATGAGTTTTGTAGCACTCTTTTTTGTCGAAAGCTTGCCAAAGATGATAGCAGCTGGAAAAGCCACAAACTGTGTTACCAATAATGCCAATAATAGACCAGTACTATCAAGACCAAGCGCACTGCCATAAGCTGTTGACATATCAATAATTGTATAGACACCATCAATATAGAAGAAGAAAGCAATAATAAAGAAGAGCACTTTCTTATTTTTACCAATTCCTTTTAAAGTATGACCTAGCTGACTTAAGAGATGCTCATGTTCATTATGATCAATGAAATGGACTTGTTTGTATGCTTTAAGAAGTGGCAATGACATGACAAGCCACCATACACCGACAATCACAAATGCAATCAACATTGCCATTGACATACTTAAGCCAAGCTTTTCAGCATTTAAAACAATCACTAAATCGATAATAAATGGAATACAGCTGCCAATATAGCCCCAGGCATAGCCCTGTGATGAAACATCATCAATGCGCTCATCCGTCGTCACATCGCCTAGTGTAGAATCATAAATGATAAGACTAAGCTGATAGAAAACCTTCGCAACCATAAAGATCCCCAGGAAGACCATCCATTGCTTTGTTAGGCCAAGAAGCATGGCAAGAAATGAACCCCCAACAATAAGTGTTGTCAGTACTTTCTTCTTATGTCCTTGTTTGTCTGAATAGGCTCCTATGATTGGTCCAATTAAAACAACCAGCAATGTTGAAAGTGAGATCGCATAGCCCCATGTTGCAAGATATGTGGAACTTTTAATACCTGCTTCTTTGGCTAAGGAATGAAAATAAATTGGTATGAGAGTGGAGACCATTAAAGTGAACGCAGAATTCGCCACATCATAAAGGACCCACTTCTTTTCTAATGCCGTAAGTTTCATAGTATCCTCCCATAAAAATGCTTATTATCAGTATAGTGAGGAGCACTTATGTTGACTTCAAGAGAAACATAAGTTTACGTAAATTTGCGGTTAATTTTTCATCATTGTTTTTACACGATCGGGATAATTAGTTATGATGGCATGAACATGCGCATTGATGCTTAATTGAATATCTCTTGGTTCATTAACCGTCCAGACATTAATATCCAAGTGTGCTTTTTGAGCCTCTTTCATAAAATGTGGATAACGCACTGTATAAACCAATGGATGCAAGGCTTCAACGCCTAGCTTTAAAGCATAGCCACACATATTGACAGGGATGTCATCATAAAGCAATCCACATTTCGCATCAGGATTTAATTCCTTGATTCTTACAATCGAATAATGATTGAAAGAAGAATAGATAACCTGATCTTCCATTTTTAAGTCTTTTACAAGCTGAAGAACCTTTTCTTCAATGCCTTCATAAAAGACTATACTTGTCTTGAGTTCAATATTCACATACATGCCTTTTTCTTTCATCAACAGAAGCACTTCTTCCAATGTTGGAATAAGAACTTTGCCATATTCAGGAAACTGCTGATTAAAATTGAACTGGCGTAACTGCCCAAATGTATAATCACATACCAAACCCTTGCCATCACTCGTTCGATCAATGAGTTCATCATGAATAACCACGAGCTGACCATCTTTTGTCATCTGGACATCAAGCTCTACGCCATCCGCACCACATTCATAAGCTTTCAAAAATGCCGGTAAAGTATTCTCTGGGGCATAGCCACTTGCTCCACGATGAGCCCAAACTTCAATTTTCATTACAATCACTCCTTCAAAAACTTAAAAATCCAATTATAGTATTTTAATCGTATATCATCTGTCGCATTAAAAATCTCATGACGTGATTCATCAAAGCGAACAAGCTCGATATGTTTATTTTTGTATGCAAGCATATCCTGGGCATAGTTTTCAACCATGGTATCCTTGCCCGCTTGAAACAGTAAGACCGGTATTGCGATTGCTGATGCATTCTTGATTATTTCTTTGCTGGCAGATAGAGCTGCCATCGCCCAGCCATAGGTTGAAGCATTAGTACGATAGCTTTCATGCTTCTGTCTTTGTTTATATTGATAATAATAACGCACTTCGGACATACAGCTGCTTTGATCAAAGGCAGGAATAAAGCTAAAGCCGGATTGAGCAACAGCCTTCTCCTTTTCTTTATGTAATAGCTTGGCGTAAGCTTCAATGGACAATATGGCAATGCGTGGTAACCCTGTCTTCATTTTGATCATTGGCGCACTGAGGATAGCTTTATGGAAATAATGTGGATAGTGTTCAAGAAAGAGCGTTGTTACAGCTCCACCCATGGAATGGGCAAAGATATCGCATGACTCTGTTTGTCCTAATGGTATAACAACCTCGTCCATAAACGTCTTTAAATCCATAACATAATCATCAAAGCTCTTAATATAAACGAGTTCATTATTGATGATTTCTCTTTCCGATTCACCATGACCTCTTTGTTCAAGAAAGAAGACATTATAGCCTGCCTGATAGAAATACATAGCAATTTCATGATATTTCCCAAAGAAGCCACAAAAGCCATGCATGATCACCATCGACTTAGCAAGATGATCCTGTAAGCCATAATAATAACGTAGTTTCATTCCTTCTTTATTCAAAAGAAAGCCACTATGAATATTTTCGATTAGCCAGTGCTTACATGTTGTTGCCATATATTGAGGAAACTCTTCATCATTTAAAAGATATACGCCTTCAGGTAAAGCCCCTTCCTCAATTGTCATGCCATCAAGCTTCTTCATCATGCTATTCACCACCTAATAATATATTACAACCACTATGTACCCATCACAACATTATCAGCCTCTTTTACAAAATCTTATCCTTCCATTAACTTAAATAAAAAAGTTGCCTGAATATACAAGCAACCTTCAGCCTATGACTGTTATGAAAATATTGAGATTTTCTTTTACTTCATTGTAAATTGTGCTATACTACAAGCACATGGTCGGTTGGTGAAGTGGTCAACACACTTGGTTCTCATCCAAGCATTACAGGGGTTCGAACCCCCTACCGACTACCAATGAAAAATAAACCTATCAGGGTATAAAAAAAGGAAAGCCTAGCTTTCTTTTTAAAATGTCAATTTTATTGTAAAAAAAATGGCTGGGGTAGTAGGATTCGAACCTACGAATGGCAGATTCAGAGTCTGCTGCCTTACCGCTTGGCTATACCCCAATGACATGGTTTATTATACACTATATTGAGGAGATGTAAAGAGTAAATGAGTAAAATTCGTACGAGATTTGCCCCTAGCCCAACTGGCTATATGCATATTGGTAACTTACGTACAGCCTTGTATTGTTATTTAATTGCGAAGCATCAGGGTGGCGATTTTATCTTGAGAATTGAAGATACTGACCAGAACCGTGAAGTTAAAGGTGCAACAGATGTTATCTTCAATACACTAAAGGAAACAGGATTAAACTGGGATGAAGGTCCTGATAAGCCAGGTGATGTTGGTCCCTACATCCAGTCAGAAAGACTTGGTATCTATAAGGATTATGCCAACAAATTAATTCAGGTTGGCGCAGCTCATTATTGTTTCTGCAACAAGGATGAAAAAGAAACTGAAGGCTTTGAAATGCGTGATCCATGCCGTTATCTTTCAAGTCAAGAAGTACAGGCAAAATTAGATGCTGGTGAAGAATATGTCATCAGACAGACAATTCCTGAAGAAGGCGTAGCAAGCTTTGATGATGAAATCTATGGTCATATTGAAGCTCCTGTTGACACTTTGGATGACGCTGTTCTTTTAAAGAGTGATGGCTTTCCAACATATAACTTTGCGAATGTCGTAGATGATCACTTGATGGGTATAACGGATGTCGTAAGAGGTAACGAATATTTATCTTCTACCCCTAAATACAACCTCCTCTATAAAGCTTTTAACTGGAATCCACCTAGATATATTCACCTTCCACCAGTTATGAAAGATGAACACAACAAGCTTTCTAAGCGTAATGGCGATGCAAGCTTCCAGGATTTGAAAGCTGAAGGCTATTTACCTCAGGCTATCTTAAACTATATTGCATTACTTGGCTGGGCACCTGCTGATGAAGAGATTCTTTCTCTTGATGATTTGATCAAACAATTCACTGTTGATCGTATTTCTAAAGCACCTGCTATCTTTGATAAGGATAAGCTTACATGGGTCAATGAAACATATTTAAGAAATATGACTTTGAATGAATTCCATGATCTTGTTTCACCATTATATAAAGATGCCTTAACACGTGAAGTTGATGAAAAGGAAATTTCAATGGTCCTTCAGCCTCGTTTAACACGTATTAATCTTGATGAAGTAAAGGGATTTGTAGATTTCATCAATGAATGCTTGCCATTTGATGCCGCATTATATAAGCATAAGAAAATGAAGACAAACCCATATAATTCATTAGAAGCATTAAAGCTTTCTTTACCTGCTATGGAAGCATGGGAAGATTATAGCGATGATGATGGTATGATGCATATGCAAATGGATATCGCAAAAGAACATGAATTGAAGAACGGTCGTATTATGTGGCCAATTCGTGTTGCGCTTTCTAATAAGGCAATGACTCCTGGTGGTTCAGTTGAAATTGCCCATATTCTTGGAAAAGAAGAAACACTTAAACGCATGAGACAAGCTATCAATGATCTTGAAGCATGGGTTAAAGAAAATCCAGAAGCCTAAAAAGAAAGGTTCTATCAAAAACGATAGAACCTTTTTATACGTTTAAAGCTAGCGTTCTAACACTAGCTTTAAGACGTGGGAAAATTTGTATTCACTGACATAAGAAAGTATGAGAACTCTTTATGATGGAGAAGAAACAAACTCATACCTTCTTGTATTAGCCTAACATATTTCGAGAATAAAAATAGTGATAAAAACGTGACAATATTCTATAAGCTAGGCTTATGTTGTTGGTAGAATGCAATAAAATGATCATTGTAGGCTATGCCAAGTTCTGCATGATGATGAGTGTTTTTGAGGTGAATGAGAAGCAAGGCATCGGATGAAGTGCAGATTTCACTTGTGAGATAGCCAATACCTTCACCAAGAGCAACACTGACCTTTAAATCCATCAAGGTACTTACCTTCTTGACAATTTTAGGAGGCACCATCCCGATAGAATGATGAAATAAACTCACGATACAGTTCTTCCCTTGATTCAGGACCTATTGAAACGATAGGTTCATTTTCAAGCTCATGGGCATCAATGGAATCCCTATTAGCCAAAGGATGATTTAAGCTAACCCCAGCACAGAACTCCAAATCACATACCTTGCGATAAATGATCTTTTCATCATGTTGAAAAGCTGCCCCAATTCCAATAATTGCATCAACCATATCGCCTGCAAAGACCTCTTTGTATTTTCCTAAATCATAATACTTGAACTCCACGCGTTCATCAGAACTTCCTTGAAATGATTGAATAATTGTCGTAAAAACTTCCTGATCAAACATGCAATTAAAGCCAATTGTGATATGATCTTTCATTCGCTGATTCATATAAGCAAGTACTTCTTTATAATCATTATGCAGGCGCGTTACCTCCCGGTGATAAAATCGCCCTTCCTTTGTCAATTGTGAACGATAGCTTTCACGATTGAAAAGCGAAATGCCTAATTCTTCTTCTAACCGTGCAAGCTGTTGCGATACTGCTGATTGTGACATATAAAGCTTTTTCCAGCCGCCAAGAAACTTCCCTCTTCAACAACAGCCATAAATATTCTGATTTTTCGATCAAACATAATTTACTCTCGATATAACTACCACTAGCTAGATTATAGCCCAATTTCTTAGTAAGTTATCTAACTGCCATGAATTATATAAATTCATATATTATGTAGTTTATTATAGACAAAAAGGACTCCATCAAGCGATCGAGTCCTCACCAACAAGATGCACAACCTGATAATCATGATGGATGGCTTTAAGGATGGTTACAATGAAATCATTCTTGGCAATCTTTAATGTTGCTGTATTATCACAAGGATGCATGCCAATATTATCCCAGTCCATAATATCTTCATCAATTAATAATTGTACTTGATTTTCATGATCATGCATTAATCCTAGCGGAGATAATGAACCAGGACATATTTTCAACAAATCAAACATTGTTTCATCATCCGCAAAGGACAATCTTGCTGAATTGATTTGTTTTGATAATTCCTTAGTCTTGAATTTCTTATCCCCAGGCATTAAGAGAAGATAGAATTTTGTTTTCTGGCGATTAGTGAGCAGAAGATTCTTGGCAATAGGACAACCAAGTATTGTTGCGACTTCATCCAATGCTTCCATCGTAGCAATAGAAACATGTTCAGCTTGTTCATACTGAATACCTAAATCACTTAAGAATTGATAAGTTTCCTCTTTTATATCCATTTTCATACCTCTTTTCTTTCTATTATACTTGTGAATTTTCATTTTTTCTATAAGATAGTAGTGAGGTGAAAATTTATGGCATATAAACATGTAATACTTTGGTCTTTAAAAGAAGAATTCAAAAATGATGAAATTAGAAAAGGCATTAAGGAAGGCTTAGAGTCACTTGATGGCAAGATTCCAGGCATGACTTATATTCATGTTCAGATTGATCCTACCGATGGCAGCAATGCTGATGCAATGTTAGAAAATGTCTTTGAAACAGAAGAAGATTTAAAAGCTTATGCTGTCAATCCCGATCATAATGCGATTGCCGATCAGTATGTAAGACCTTATACAGAAGTAAGACTTTGCTTGAATTTTAAGGTTGAAGACTAAAAAATCTGCGTTAAACGCAGATTTTTTTCTTTAGATTAATCCTGGAATAATGCTGTTGAAAGGTAACGGTCACCAGTATCAGGTAATAATGCAACAATAGTCTTGCCTTCAGCTTCTGGACGTTTAGCCACTTCGATTGCCGCAGCAATTGCAGCACCTGAAGAAATACCTACAAGTACACCTTCATTATGACCAATTTCCTTGCCTACTCTGAAAGCATCTTCATTTGTCACAGTAACAACTTCATCATAAACAGATGTATCCAATGTATCAGGAACGAATCCTGCACCAATACCCTGAATCTTATGAGGTCCACCATGTCCTTCTGAAAGAACTGGAGAAGTTGCTGGTTCTACAGCTACAACCTTTACATCAGCCTTGTGTTCCTTTAAGTATTTACCAGTACCAGATAATGTACCACCAGTACCAACGCCTGAAATAAAGTAATCAACATTACCATCAGTATCTTCCCAGATTTCAGGACCTGTTGTTAGATAATGTGCTTTTGGATTTGATGGATTGACGAACTGACCTGGAACAAATGCTTTTTCATAACTTTCAGCTAATTCATTAGCTTTCTTGATTGCTCCTGTCATACCTTCAGCACCTGGTGTTAAGACTAGTTCTGCACCATATGCCTTCATTAACTGTCTTCTTTCTACTGACATTGTTTCAGGCATTACGATGACAATCTTGTATCCTCTAGCGGCTGCAATAGCTGATAAACCAATACCAGTGTTACCTGAAGTTGGTTCGATAATGACTGTATCTTTGTCTAACTTGCCTGCTGCTTCAGCATCATCAAGCATCTGCTTAGCAATTCTGTCTTTAACGCTTCCAGCGGGATTGAAGTATTCTAGCTTAGCAAGCACTTTAGCCTTTAAGTTATATTTTGCCTCTAAATGTGTTAATTCTAATAGTGGTGTATGACCTACTAACTGATCTGCACTTGTATAAATTTTTGCCATAATTGATATCCTCCGTATATTTACCCTTTTCTCTACTAGGTTTATGGTGTTATTATATGCCTACTCTTTTTATTATGCAATAGATTTGATAAATATTTTTGTATTTTCTTATTTTACTTAAATAGTTGTTGTATTTTTATTATAAATATAAAAAAAAGAAGGCATATGCCTTCTATAATAATGCTTGAATAGCTTCTTTAAGTTCTTCTGGATCAGTTGTTGATTCAAAGCGAGCTACAACTTCACCATCTTTGTTGATTAAGAATTTAGTGAAATTCCATTTAATATCACTTGTTTCCTTAAAGTCAGGATGTGCTTTCCCAACAAACTCTTCCATAAAGGCTTTCTTTTCACCTGTAAATCCAGCAAAGCCTTTTTGCGTCTTGAGATATGTATAGATTGGTGCTTCATTTTCACCATTTACATCAATCTTCGCAAACTGTGGGAAAGTGATACCAAAACGTCCTGTACAGAATGAATGAATATCATCATAGTCTCCTGGAGCCTGTTCACCAAACTGGTTGCATGGGAAATCTAGGATATCAAAGCCTTGATCATGAAATGCATCATAGAGCTTCTGTAAGCCTGGATATTGTGGTGTAAAACCGCATTGGGTTGCCGTATTGACGACTAAGAGAACCTTTCCTTTATAATCTGCTAAGTGTACTTCATTATTATTACCATCTAATACTGTATAATCGTAGATTGTTGCCATAAGTCTACCTCCTACTTCTATTGTAGTCTTTTTTAAGCCCTATCACAAAAGAAACACTTCTTTTTATCGCGGTTTTTAGCGACCTATCAGGCGGTATGTGATATGTCTTTGATACCAGTCTATAATCGGACCTGTTCCTAAAGCGACAAAAAGCGTAGCAATGCCCACTGTAGTAATATGGCCAATCATCCCTGTTACTAAGCCTATGATTGCACAGATGACATCTGTTCCAATACGGGCATATTTGAAAGGAAAACCAGTCTTTGCTTCAATAAGTGGTGCAATGGCATCATAGGGAGCTACACCTAGATTACAATCCATATAGAGCGCACAGCCAAAACAGAGCACAAGTATTGCAACGACCAGAACTACAATACGAATAGCTAATAATGAAGAAAGTGATACTTCGGTAATATTAAATAAGGCAAAGAACTTACCAAAATACTCAACAATAAAGCCTAGCAAGAAAAGATTAATCAATGCCCCAATCCCAAAAGCCTTACGATTTAAATAAAGAACCGGCACATACATAACAATATTCAAGGACATCTGAAAGACACCAAGACTTATACCAAGAAGATGAGAAACACCCTTCGTCATCGATGTAAAAGGATCAATACCAAAACCAGTTAAATTCAATAAAGCAATACCTAGGCCAATAGCTATATTGCCCAAAGTCGTCATCAAGATCAATCGTCTATTCATACATTTTCCTCCAGGTATTATTTAAACATAATGGGTTGATGATATTTTAAAATTTTCTCAAATAGAAAAAAGGTGAAATTACGTTAAATAACGTAATTATCACCTTGCATACCCGAACCTGTTAATTCATCCAATGTAATACCATCTAAATAGTCCTTTGTGACTTTATAGAGCCCTTGCCACATTGGTAATGTTTTGCATGTCAAATGACGTTCACACTGATTAGGATCATCTTCCATACAGGCAATTGGCACAAGCGAGCCTTCTGTCACTTCTAAGATCGAAGCAACCGTATATGTAGATGCTTCTCTTGTCAGACGATAGCCTCCACCCTTGCCACGCAACCCTTCTACAAAGTGTGCCTTTGATAATGATTTAATAATAACTTCTAGATATTTTTCACTTATATCCTGTCTTTGGGCAATATCTTTTAAAGGAATAAATTGAGTAGGATCATGCTCAGCGAGATCGACCATGACTCTTAAAGCGTAACGGCCTTTTGTTGATACTTTCATAAAACCCCTCCTAACTTATATCCCTAGTATACCGTAGGGTTTATAGTATTGCAAGAAAAATGGATAAAAAAGAAAAGGCCTCAATGAGACCTTCTCCTTAGATAAACTATTATTAAGCCTTACCGATTGAACCGAAGCATTCAAGTCTGTCTTTAACACCAGCTCTGATAGCTTCGAAACCAGGGTTAAGTAATTTACGAGGATCGTAACCTTTACCCTGCTGATCTTTACCTTCTTCGATGTACTTTCTAGTAGCTGCTGCGAATACTAACTGTAATTCAGTATTTACATTAACTTTAGATACACCTAAAGAGATAGCTTTCTTAACCTGTTCATCAGGGATACCAGAACCACCATGTAATACCATAGGCATCTTAGGTCCGATAGCTTCCTTAATGTTAGCTAATACATCGAACTGTAAACCAGCCCAGTTTGCAGGATATTTACCATGGATATTACCGATACCACATGCTAAGAAGTCTACGCCTAAAGAAGCAACTTCAGCACATTCTTTTGGATCTGCACATTCACCAGTTGAAATAACACCGTCTTCTTCACCACCGATGCCACCAACTTCTGCTTCTAATGAAACACCTTTAGAATGACATAATTCAACCATTTCTTTAGTCTTAGCGATGTTTTCGTCGATGTCATAATGAGAACCATCAAACATGATTGAAGAGAAGCCAGCTTCTAATGCAGCATGAGCGCCTTCCCATGAACCATGGTCTAAGTGTAAAGCTACTGGTACAGTGATACCTAAAGCTTCAACCATTGCTGAAACCATTGCATGTACAGTCTTGAAACCAGTCATATATTTAGCTGCACCTTCAGATACACCTAAGATTACTGGAGCTTTTAATTCTTCACATTCAAGAAGAATTGCTTTTGTCCATTCTAAGTTGTTGATGTTGAACTGAGCGATTGCATAATGGCCTTCTAAAGCCTTATCGATCATTTCTTTTGCGGATACTAATCCCATTGTTTATCTCTCCTTTTCCTTTATTAAACTACTGTTATAATACTCTTTTTATACTAGTTTGACTAGACAAATACCTATTTTTTAAAAACTTTAACAAACCTCCCTTATTCCTCATATCTCCTTTTTAATTTCATTAACATTTCTATTTAAATATAAAACAATTATTTTCAATAATATCTTGTATGTCATCAAAAAAGACAAGGCGATCCTTGTCTAGCGTAATGATGTTTTATCTTCAAATTGTGCTGATGAGAAATGGTAAAGACCAATACCAAGTGACTGTGAGAGATTCAATGAATCAATCTTTGATGTATGCGGAATAAAGACTGACTGGCCATAATGCAAGAACGAGTCATCAAGACCACTGCTCTCATTGCCAAATATCAAGGCATGTAAGTTATTTGTATGAACATGATGAATATTCTTTGCGCCCTTAAGCATGAATGGATAACATTCATAATCCTGATATGCCTGATAATATTCTTCAAAGCTCTTAAAGCGTTTGATATGCAGCGAGAAGATTGCCCCCATTGATGCACGAATGACTTTTGGATTAAAGATATCGCAAGCTGGTTCAATAATCGCAAGGTTGTTGTAGTTAAAACCTAACATCGTACGCATGATTGTTCCCATATTGCCCATATCCATTGGATTGACAAGAACAACATGATTATCTCGTTCAAGATTATCTTCATATGTCTTAAATACCCCAATTGCATAACAATTGTTTTTTGGTGAGAGTTTATCGATTGTGGGATCATGAATATCAATATGGATATGATATTGATTGCAGAGTTCTTTGATTTTAGGATAACCGCTGTTTTCTTCAATACTTGAGTGAACGACAACTCTCTTAATGACTTCAGGACGGTTTTCTAAGAGTTCGATTGTTGGAAAGACACCAAGCGTATAAGATTCATCCGCTCCCTTTTTATAGACTTTCATTTTCATTACCTACACTTTCATGATATTGTTCGTAAAGATCATGGGCAAATTTCGCATTTACAGGCACGCCTTCTCCTAATGCATACATATGAGCCAAAGCTAAAGTTGCTTCCTCGTTAGCTTGATAATAGGCATAGCTATAATACTTCAATGCCTCATCTAAGTCTTGCGTAACGCCTAGTCCTTCCTGATAAAGACGTCCAAGACGATAAAGGGCTAAGCTGTCATATGCCTGTGCCCCTTTGACATAATGGAGAAAAGCATCATGAAAGGCATTCTGGTCTTCGAGAATTGTGCCTAATAAGCCATAGCTTCTTGGATCCTCACTTTCACTAAGCTCTCTTACTGCTTCCTCACTATTTCCATCTTCCAAGTAAAGTCTGCCCAGGGCATAAAAGCATTCATTTTCATTGAGGCTAGCTCCTTGCTGGTAATAATGGATAGCCTTTTCTCTATCCATTTCTACGCCTTTACCTTCCTCATTCATCATTCCTAGATAATAATAAGCTTCATCATCACCCATATATTCTAAATCTTCAAATAAATGATAGGCTGTTTCATAATCCTGAGGAACACCAACACCATCATAATAAGCCAATGCCGCAATATGAAGATCCCTGATCTTTTCATTTTCTTTAGCATATTTTAAGACATTCTCAAGATTCACAATCTCAATGTCCCAATCAATATCATTGACAATTTCTTTGCTGAGTGCAAGCATGAAGACTGCTTCATTTTCATCAATTTCTAAATAATCACGAAGCATGGCAATATGATCGGCAAAAGGAATATGACGATTAAGAATAAGCGTATCAAACAAACCTGCTTTCAGAGCTTCCGTCATTTCATAACACTCTTCATAATAATCTAGAGAATAAGAATTAATCTTTTCTTCAAATGCATCCACATCCCAGAGAATGGATAGCCCTTCTTCATTTAAAACTTGCATCAACGCTTCTTTTACTCCACGATTAAATGTTTTCATTCTTGCCACCCCTTGTTTTTCCATTATACTCAATTTATTTCGAAAAAGAAACATGTTATAATCGCCCTGGAGGTAATACTATGAGCGAACTAGCTTGTCCTAAATGCCACCAGCCACTTATTCGAGCTGGTCGTACATACAAATGTGAAAACAATCATAATTATGATATTTCAAAAAGAGGTTATATCAACCTCTTGCTTAACCCTGATAAAAGACATAACAATCCTGGTGATTCTAAAGAATCTCTTATTGCTAGAAAAGCCTATCTGGATAAAGGCTATTATGATCCCATTCTTCATGAAGTTACCCACTACATTCAAGAACATGCCCATAAAGAAATGGCAATTCTTGATTTAGGTTGTGGGGAAGGTTATTACGCCTTTAAGGCAAAACAAATATTGGGAGATCAGAATAGATATTATGCTTTAGATATTTCTAAAGAAGCGATTAATATGGCTACTCGCTATGACCAGGATATTACCTGGATTGTTGGTAATTCAAAGAATATCCCTATTCTTGATCACTCACTTGATGTTATCATGGCTCTTTTTACCGTTGTTAATGCCAACGAGATTGCCCGTACATTAAAGAAAGATGGTTACATGATTCATGTCACAGCCAATAAGAACCATCTTATTGAAATCAAACATCTCATTTATGATGAGGTTCATGAAAAATCAGATGAATTCATCAGACAGCCATTCCCTGTTATAGAATCCTATGACTTTACGAAAAAAGTGAATATTAATAACCGTGAAGATGCTTTAAACTTATTAAAGATGACACCACATTATTATCATATTAAGAAGGAGCGCCGTAGTGTTCTTGATACGCTTGAAGCACTTGACATTACGATTGATTTGCGCATTACGGTATATGCACCATGGAAACAATAAGAAAACATGATTATCTCGCTTTCCATATTGATGATGAGTTTGCGAACAAGTCTATTCATGACTTCTTTGAAAGCTTTCATCTTTCAAGAAAGACCATCCATCTTCTCCAACAAAACAAGAATTATACGCTTAATGGACAATTTGCTTCAATCTCTACCATGCTGAAAGCTGGTGACTGGTTGAGTGTAAAGGCCTATGAACATGATGATGGCATGTATGTCCCAGGAAATAAAGCACCTCAGATTATCTTTGAAGATGACTACTTCCTGATTGTCAATAAGCCATGCAACCTTCCTGTATTTCCTGCTCACAAAGATGATACACATTCTCTCTCCCATCAGGTCAGCTATTATTATCATTCCCAGGGCTATGATATTCCTGTCCGCTTTATTCATCGTCTTGATGATGAGACGGGTGGCCTTGTTATTTATGTGAAATGTACATTCTTACAGCCTTTGATGGACTATTTGCTTTCAATCAAGCAGATTCATCGTCATTATCTTGCTTTGGTAGAAGGCAACTTCCCTAATTATAAAGAATATGTCATTGATAAACCTATTGCTCGCAATCGCCATGATGCCAAGAAGATGCGTGTAGGCGGTGATAAGCAAGCCATTACAAGATACCATTTAATGGAAAACTATGACGGCTATGCCTTAATTGAATGTGTTCTTGAAACAGGAAGAAGACACCAGATTCGTGTTCATCTTGCTGCCATTGGTCATCCATTACTCGGCGATGCCCTTTACAACAAGCATCCAGGACAATTAAAAAGACAGGCTTTACATGCCTATCTCATCGAATTCATTCATCCAATCACTAAGGAAGTCATCCGCCTGACTTCTCCACTTCCTGATGATATGGCTGAATATGTCGATTAGGATCTGATTTTTCAGATCCTTTTCATTTGCATTTCAATAATAAAACAAACCTCTTCACCCACATGTCCTTCAACATGAAAGCAATCATTCTCTAGCCGACTATAAAGATCCAACATTTCACCATAGCGGACTTCTTTCTTGTAGTTGATATCAATTTGTGTACATGTATGTTGACGTAAGTAATCAATTGGTAATAGATCATAGGCATGAGCGATATAGCGTGTATTATTCATATGACCATTTGTATCTAGATCGCTATAGCTCACTTTTATAGCATGCTGAAAGATAACATCTTCTCGTTCAAATAATGTTGTTGGCTCAACTTCCATCTTGTCTCTTTCTGGGATGATGATACCTAGTGTTTTCGGTCTGACTATTCGTCTGTTTTTTAAATCGATAAGCGTCCAAATGGAATAGCCTTTAGCGACAATGTCATTATTGACAATTAATTGGTAACTTCTTGGAAAGATAACAGGATGAGCTTTATGTGCATTTGTCACAATTGTCAGTTCGTCATCAAGGTGAATGGGCTTTTGAAAGTATAGCGATTGTTTAGCTACAATCCAGCCATATTGACCTTGCATTTCTCGTGTATAGAGATGTTCTTGATAAGCATCTTTGGTAGCTACGATACTCATTTTCGAAAAAAGCACATCAACTTTTGCCTTTGCCATAAAGTCTACATCTGGGAATTCGATCTTATATTTCTCCTGGAACATAACATACCTCCGCACCTATTATAGACTCAACAAGGCTCTTATGAAAAGTTAAAGATAAATTGCACCCTTTCCAAGAAAAAGATTTCTATGTATAATATTATAAGGTAATAAAGGAGTTCTTGTTTATGAGTCAGTTTTATACAATATCATTATTCTTATTATTGCTTGTATTCATTTATTTCACATATCAGATTATGAATTTGCTTGTCACAATGCTGAAACAAAGAAAGAAAGAAGGAGCAATGGAATTCTGCTTAAGCAGCACGGGAAAATATGCCTATATCGGTATGATCGTGGGTTATGTAGTTGCCTGGGCGATTTTTATCTGGACATGTATTGTGGGATGGCAGCTAGATAGTCTCCAATGGATCAACAACGGCCTTTCAGTACTTACAATCTATACTTTAATATTCTCAATGCAGCTAGCAAATATTGTTCTTCTTGGCAAGAAGCATATGCTGATAGGTAGATTGCTGGTGGATTATCGTAAGATGAAGAAGGTTGATCTAAATTCTAAGCGTGAAATGACTTTTGTCTATGCCCAGAAGACATTTAGATTCTCTACACGTTTTATTGATATCAAGAAATTAAGAGCAGCGATTGCAAGAAAAGGATAACACTAAAAAAGTCACCATTAGGTGACTATTTTTTTATAGGTGTTTTATCAATGGGATGATGGCAATGTGGACATTCTTTAAGCTTTGTCGCATTCTTTAATGGTAAATACTGATGACAACTAGGACAACGCCAAGAAACCAATGCCAACGCAAAATAAACAACAAGCATCAGTACTAAGGCAATAAGCAAGATCATTGCAATTGTTTTAAATTTCATAATCCAGCTTATACAAGCAAGGATGGCTAGCACAATCGCTATCTTCCTTGTAAGGCCGATTAACAGCTGTGTTGTCTTAAGACTCATAACACTCACCCTTCCTTACCCAAAATATTATACCAATAATCCCCTATAAAAAAAAGATAGTTCATACATATTTTCCAATATGTATCACATCATCAACATGATCAAAGCTTGTAAGATGCACAAAAAAACGTTGAATAAATCAACGTTTTCTTTAATTTCTATTCACCAATAGCTGCCATCATAGCTTTCTGGAAAACTTCAGTTTTACTTGCTGCATCAGCCGCATCTTTACCTTTAATTGAGAAATAGAATTTACATTTTGGTTCTGTACCAGATGGTCTTGCAGCAATCCAGCTACCATCTTCTAAATAATATTTCAAGACATTAGATTTTGGTAAGTCAATAACACTACCATCACTACGTGTTGAATTTGCATAATCTTCAGCAAGAGTTACCTTGTATCCACCAATTTCCTTTGGTGACTCTTTTCTTAAATTATCCATGATTTCAGCAATACGCTTAGCACCTTCAACACCAGCCTTTGCAAGAGCAATCTGGCTTTCCTTGAATGTACCATGTTTAGCATAAAGTTCATTTAAGACATCAATAAGATCCTTGCCCTGCTTCTTATAGTAATTGCCACATTCTGCAGCAAGTAAGACAGCCTGGACTGCATCTTTATCTCTTACGAAGTCCTTAACAACACAGCCATATGATTCTTCATAACCAAAGATGAACTGCTTTTCGCCAGTCTTTTCATATTTTCTAATCTTGTCACCAATAAACTTGAAGCCAGTTAATGTCTTTTCTACATCTACACCATAGCTTCTTGCAACAAGTTCACCTAAATCTGAAGTGACGATTGTATTGTACATAACCGCATTTGTAGGAAGTTTACCCTGTTCTTTTAACTGTGAAAGAATATATTCAAGATAAACTGCTGCTGACTGGTTACCAGACATCAGTACATATTCACCATTATGCTTTGCGACTACACCAAGTCTATCACCATCAGGGTCAGTAATTGCAATAACATCAGCATCCACTCTCTTCGCTAACTTGATGGCTTCATCATATGAAGAAGCTACTTCAGGGTTAGGAGATTTTGTATTGTAGTAATCTGGATCAGGTGCGCATTGTGATAATACAGGCACAATATCATAACCTAATTCTTTTAAGACTGTTCTTACTGGCCAGTTATCAGCACCATGCTGTGGTGAATAGACAATCTTGAAATCACTCTTATCTAAGCCAGGATTAATTTCACAGCTCTTAACAGCATCATAATAAGCACGGTCAATTTCTTCACCAACCCAGTTAATAAGATCATATACTTCATCTTCATCAGGTACTTTTACTGCTAATTCGTCTTCTACTTCATTAACATATTTTGTCACCTGATCAGCCCATTCAGGAATAAGCTGACAGCCAGTATCATCATAAACCTTATAACCATTATATTCAGCTGGGTTATGAGAAGCAGTAATCATGATACCACCAGCACATTTTAAATATCTTACTGCAAATGATAATTCAGGTGTTGGTCTTAAAGATTCCATGATATATGTCTTAATACCAAAGCCAGCCAAGATCTTCGCAGATTCATTCGCAAAGATATAAGATTGATGTCTGTTATCATAAGAAATAACAACGCCTCTTTCTTTACCATTTGGCTGTTCTAGAATCCATTTTGCATAACCTACATTTGCTTTTCTAACCATGTAAATATTCATACGGTTTGTACCAGCGCCAAGAACACCACGCATACCAGCCGTACCAAATTCAATATTCTTATAGAAGGCATCTTCTTTTGTCTTTTCGTCCATGCCCTTTAATTCATTCTTCAAAGTACTATCTAGACCTTCGAAGTTTAGCCATTTTTCATAGTTTGTCTTATAATCCATTCTCAATTCACCTCTAGCCCCATTATAGCAAACTTCTTATTATCTTAAAATAGAAAACGGTTACCTCGTTGATATTTATTGTATACAATTAATCTTTGTTTGTCGCCAAGAAATAAGGCAATGCTACAAAAACAATACCACCAACAATATTACCTAATGTTACAACAGTTAAATTATAGAAATAACCTGATAAAGTTATTGGTAATCCGGCTGGACTCAATAAAGCAACACTTAACTGTGTCATATTCGCAATAGAGTGTTCAAAGCCACAAATAATAAAGGCAAACAAGCACCAGAAAACCATAATCAGCTTTCCTGAATCACTCTTGCATCTAAAGCCGCACCATACAGCAAGACAAACAAGAATATTACATAAAATGCCTCTGACAAATAACTGCAAAGCACCAGCTGACATTTTCGCAAGTGCGCCTGTTGCTAAAAACTTCGCAGTAGCAGGTGTATTCATGCCAGATAGCTCAAATAACCAGGCCAGTAGTACACTGCCTGCCAAGTTTCCAATCCAGCATACGACAAATAAGATCAACATATCCTTGATAGAAACTTTCTTCTTCATAACACCAGCACTCATAACCAGCGTATTGCCGGTAAAGAGCTCTGCCCCAGCAATTACGACAAGTGATAAGGCAATGCCAAATGCTGCCCCCATAACAATCTTTGTTGCTGGTGCACCATTTAATAAACCACCAATTGTATTAATCAAGATATTCCCAAAGCCAATAAAAGCTCCTGCCATCATTGAAGAAATGAAATAGCCTATTGGTCTTTTCTTTAAAAATCTTGATTTGTTTCTTGCTGCATTACTCAATGCATCAAAAGTATCATCGTACATATTTATTTACTCCTTCTTACATATTGATATTTAAAGCATACCAATAATAAAATGTAAGGGCAATCATTTTTTTGAAAAAGAAAAAGGAGAGTCTCCTCTCCTTCTCATTCTTATTATTCAGCAACTTTCTGTTCTTTAACAACTTTTTCGATAGATGCGATTGCGTCTTTTTCATCTTCACCTTCAGCAGTGATTTCAACGCTAGCCTTAGTTGGAACACCTAAAGACATAACACCCATGATAGACTTTAAGTTAACTTCTTTACCATTATAAGTTAATTTAATGTTTGAAGTAAATTTTGAAGCCTGGTTTACTAAGATAGTTGCAGGTCTTGCATGTAATCCTACTGGATCAGCTACAACGAATGAATATTTTTCCATTAATAAAATCCTCCTTGAATATGCATTCATTATAGCACAAATTCTACACATTTCCATAACTTCTCAAAACTTTTTTAAATCGCTTACATATAAACCTTTCAATCCCTCTCAAACGCTTATATTCCAAGGATTTCTTGTGATTTTTTTCATTATAAATTATGCCCATTAAATAATCAAAAAAGAGCATCCCAATAGATGCTCCTAAGCGATTTCCTGATAGCTGCCTGTTAACTTCGCAATAATGATAAATCGATATGTTGAAAGGCTATAGAAGCCCTGATTTTTCATATCACGTAAGGCTTGTGTATAGAATTGGAGAAACTTTTCGCGTTCCTGTATTAATTCAGGGACAACTTTCTTCAAGTATGTATCAAGCTGATTAAGGTTTCTGAAATGTAAATAACCATAGTCCTCATAAGCCTCAAGAATCGTAAAGCCAGCATTGATTAAGGATTGCTTGGCTGTTTCGATATTCCATTGACTACGAAGGGCAAGAGGCATATACATATTGAGGAATTCTTTGAGATTCTCGCTGCCATTCTGATTTAAGACGAAGATTCCACCTGGTTTCAAGACACGGGCAACCTCTCCTTTATCATATGTTGAGTACTCATTTAGGAATAAATCAATATGATTGTCCTTGAAAGGAAGTCCTTTCTCATTTGTAAGACTAGTAACCTTGATGGGTAAGCCTTCAAGATTCTGTTCAACTTGATGCTGGTCAAAGAAGGGCTCAACATCAAAAGTAACTTCTGGATAATCCTTAAAGCTCTTGACATAATCTCCACCATCAATGGACATGAAGGCAAGATGGTCCGTGGGCTTGAGGTATTTTTTGGTAAGTTCTGTTTCATTGTATGTTGGCATGGATTTCTCACAGTCTTCTTCCTTGAAGTCAGCATTCTCGAAGTAGGCTTTTACATCTTCTTCTAGCTTCTCTGTTTCAACAATATATTTCTTAAAGCGAAATTTACCATAATAGAGTACAAGATACTGCACAACAGCATCAGAGACAATTCCCATGGCAATAAAGACAAGCAAATAGAGGAACCATTCTGTTGAAAACATATTTTGATTAAAGAATAGTAAATAGACAAAGAAATATACAAAGCCCATACGCGCTGAACGGTTATAGCTATAGGGTAAATTGAAAATCATAAAATAGCCTGTATTCTTTGTCTTAAGTGCTTTTCTTGCCATGAGCTCAACAGTAATAATCTGCATTACAAGAAGAATGCCAATAAGCGCAAGCAGTGAGACAATGAGACTCATCACATTATCCATAAAATCCCTCCCTAGTTAATAGCTTTTCCTTTTAGATCATAATATTTTCTTTCATTCACAACAATGAACCCTCTTGTATCAAGTTTCACAGGTTCTTCTGTTGAGAAAATGACTTTGAAGCCATTATCAGCATCATAAACATAATTACGACCATTTCTATTTAAGATCATATAATTATTCTCATTGATATGAACAACTGCATCTTCCTTAAAGCTCGTACATTTATCTTCAAGCATTTCATCACCACTAGCACTTACAACAGTAAATGATCCATCCGCCTTATAATGGGCATAATAGCCATCACCAATATAAGCAATTCTTTGTTTTGAAGTGAGAACTTCTTTACCTTCTTCATCAAGAAGAACATATTCATGATTCTTCTTGATGGCAATAGCTGCACCTTCAACACCAGATGCCTGGGCATCAATGAAGACCTTGTCAAAGGCTTTCTTGCCATTCATATCATAATATACAAAACCCTTATCCTTAACATAAGCCGGATAAAGCTTGCCTTCTAAATAAGTAACAGCTGGCTTTAACTGGACATCTTTAAGTTTATTTGTCTTTTGACCATTGATGACAAGATGTGGACCATAGACATATTGTTCATCACGTTTGAGATAATGTTCACTATCCTGATAGTAGGAATTGACTCTCACGCTTTGGCCTTTCTTGTTGATAAGATATGTACCGGTTGTATTTTCAAGAACGATATTGTCGTTGGAAAGGGAAGCTTTGGTTACTTCATGATCAACGCATTGAATCATTTTCTTCTTTGTATCGGCAACAATAGCTGCTTTATTATCTCCATCATAGAGTACAACCTGGTGATCATTACTTGCCATAATCTTATAATTACCACCTTCATCAATAGAAAGCGGCTTACTTAGCGCCTGAGACATGAAGATCTTAAGCTTATGATTGAAGACAATCACGAAGACATCTTCATTACCTAAAGTATACATAACTTCTTCTTTGCCCTTATAAAGGTCATCTTTTGTATCATAGAGAACACGGTAGATGCCTTTTTCATAAAGCACAGGAACAGCCGTCTTCTTGATGGCCACTTTCCCATTTGCCTTATAAATGTTTTTTCCTCGGGCATTCATGATTGTTGTCTGACCATATGATAATGGGACATTCTTTGTTTTGACTAAAGTATGAGGATCACGTTTGACAATAAGGGTTGTCCGATAGACTTTATCACTAATGGTTGCACTGATGATTGCTTCACCGGCTTTGTAGGCTGTAATTGTCCCTGCTTCATCAACACTAGCGACTTCAGGATAATCACTTGCCCAAGTTATATGCTGGTTCACAAGATTCTTGACTTGAATACTGCCCGTTGTCCCTTTTGTCAAAGTCATGGTAGAAGGAACAGAGAGCTTTTCCTCTTTGACAATGAACTTACATTTAAGTGTTGAATCACCAGCCTGAACAGTCACAACATCCCAGCCTGGATTTAAAGCGCGCACTTCACCCTTTTCATCAACTTCAATGATATTCTTCTTGCCGGTCTTAAAGCTTAAAGCACGCTTACCGGCATTCTTGACTTTCATCTGATAACTCTTCCCAAGCATCAATGTCTTTTCATTTGCATCAAGCGTAATATGGCGGTCCTTAACTGTAACTGTTGTTGTAAAAGTCTTACCTTCAGCAGAAAGTGTAATCTTTGTCTTGCCTGATTTGATGGCTGTTAGTATACCATTATCAATCTTCGCAATCTTTTCATCAGCACTCTTATAAGTGACAGGGGCATCTACTTTCACATGTCTTATGCCTTCCTTTGTCTGTTCATCTTCAGTCAGGACAATATTTTCTTTATTGAGAGAAAGGATACGTTTCTTAACAGTTATTTTTGATTGATATTTTTGATTGTCAATTGTTGCAGTAATAGTAGCATTTCCCTTTTTCTTAGCTGTGACTAGACCATTATTGTCCACTTCAGCTACATCCTTCTTGTTTGAAGACCATGTTATAGGAACATTAGGATCACTATTTTTAACTGATAATTGTAATGTTTCAAGTTCAGTTAAAGTCGCTTCTTTTTGACTGATGGCAACCTTGACATCAGAAACATGAACCTGGGCTTTAAGCTTACGTTTGCCCACAGTTGCTTTGATGGTTGTTGCACCCTTCTTCAAGGCTTTCATCTTGCCATATGAATCAATGGATACAAGATCAGGATTGGCTGATTGATATGTCACTGTTGTATTCGGTTTAAGATCTTTGATTTCAACATTTGTTTCCTGTCCAACAGTCAAATCATAGTTTTTCTTTTTCAAACGCAGATCACGTTTTTTCACCGTCACGAGTACATTTACTTTCTGACTCATGACACTTGCCGTGATTGTCACCTTGCCAGCCTTCTTAGGTGTCACCTGCCCATTTTGATCAACCAGGGCTATTCTTTTATTTCCCGATGACCATTTCACCTTTTCTCCTTCACGAACACCATTTAAGTTTATCTTAAATGGATCATCGTCTGCAAAGACTGTCTTTTTCTTGATATCAGCCGTTACTGTTGGTTCAGTTACTTCAACATTCACCTTAAGTGTGTCATTACCGGTCTTGGCTTTGATGGTCGTTGTCCCCTTCTTTAAGGCTGTCAAATGACCATTTGCATCGATGGAAGCAATCTTGTCATCAGCACTTGACCATTTCACTTCACGATTACGATTATCTAGCACAATGATATCTTGTGCTTTACCAACATCAAGCTTGATATGATCAGTAGATAATTTCGGAGTAATGGGTGTCACTGTGATGAGGGCATCAACACTTTCATCACCCACCCGTGCTGTTATTGTTGCTTTTCCTGCCTTAATGGCATTCACAACACCATTTTGATCAACTGTCACAATCTTATTATTGGATGAAGTATAAACAGGAGTGCTTCTAGCATTCTGTAAATTCAGGGTTGTTGAAGTGAGTTCTTCTAAAGTTAGCTCATTCTTTTCAAGTTGTAAGTTTGAAGATGGGGTATTATAGGTTGTTAGTAAGGTATTTGTGCCAGTGATATATTTATTATTGATGGTTTCCTTACCATTATAATCAATAAAACGATATTGATCCTGTTTATTTTGTACAATATATCCCGCATTCTTAACTTCCTGATAATTCTTATATTTGTAGTCGGTGAGCTTCTTGCCTTTTGTATTATATAATGCGTAAAGATTTCCAGTCTTGTTTTTTGCCATAAATGTAATGGTTTCATTCTTTGAACTGCTACAGCCACTTATTGCGAACGTCGCGACAAAAAGACCTGCTAAGATACGTTTCATGCGTATTTCCTCCTATATTGCCAATTATATCATAATTTAACCAAAAGAAAACCAGTCACAAAGACTGGTCAAACTACGAGAGATGTAAAGGCTTATTATTAGATCCGGTAATATTATCGTCTTCATCAATAGCCACATAATAAATCGCATTTTCTTGTGGTTTATAATAAATATCGAGCTGCTTAAGTGAAGATATCTTTAGTCCTTCAGCCTTTAATGCCTCTTTTACCGTATTCTCAACATCTTTCACATTTACATCATCTCTAAACTGAATATGAATGGATGTCTTCATGGCTACGCCCTCCCTTTGATAATATTTTATCACAGTCAGGTCTGATCATAAAGAATATACGTATTTTTCAATAAATGTGCTTTCTTATAAAAATGGAAACAAATCAGTATTGTTATAATCGCAAGAAGCAAAGTGAGTGCAAGATAGGGTATCATTGCACTTACAACATCTTGTTCGACAAGAAAATGAGGAACAAGGGGCAATGTTTCAAAGGTTGATAAATGCATGGTATTCTTTGTCGAAGCTGCAAGACCATCCTTGATACTGATAGCTGTCGCAAAGACCTGACCGATAAGTAAATCAACAGCACTGATGACAACAGAACTAATGATTCCCTTCTTGTCCATGCGCTCACCAAGCCACAGATAGCCAAAGAAAGTACAAAGCCCAAGAATAATACCTGAAAGCGAGACAATAAGGCCAAGCTTATGATAATGGGCAAACATCCATGAGCCAATCAATCCCAGCAAAAGTGCTGATAATAAACCAGTATTCTTGCTTTTCTTAGGCTGATGTTCACGCTCCTGTTTTGCAAAGGACTGACGGCTGACAATCTCAATATCTTCAGCCATAAATGCAGGGTAGAG
>OCTW011579946.1_pt1 | contig 26314 bp, 26 predicted proteins | sample 1539671 | NCBI WGS metagenome assembly OCTW01 (sample SAMN02144230, study PRJEB22623) | gut metagenome | biome: sheep rumen | host: Ovis aries | place: New Zealand | reverse complement strand
TTCAAGCCCCCCCCCCCCCAAACACATGGTTCCTGAAGAGAGTTGCTTTGATGAAAATTGATTTTACAAAGCCCATTGAGTCACCGGTGTTGTTCATGGCGTTCAACAGACCGGAGAAGACGGGGCAGGTGTTCAACGCCATTCGAAGCGTGAGGCCGAAGAAGCTTTACGTCGCGATGGATCATCCGCGTGCAGGTCGGTCGGATGACGTGGAGAACTGCGCCAAAGTGAAGGCGATAGTGGAGAATGTTGACTGGCCATGCGAGACGCATTACCTGTATCATCCTGAGAATCGGGGGTGCACTTTGGCAGGTAAGATGGCATGGGACTGGTTCTTCGCGCAAGAGGAAGAGATGATATTCCTAGAAGATGATGGCTTGCCGACAAAATCGTTCTTTTATTTCACGCAAGCGATGTTGGAAAAATATCAAGATGATGGTAGAATTGCCTACGTAGGCGGCGTAAATTATGGCCCAAAATATGGCACGTCATCTTATTTCTTTAGCCATTTGCCGGCGGCCACGTATGCAATGGGGACATGGAAACGCGTTTACGACTTATATGAATATAAAATGGAGTCATTCCCTGCTACGGCAAAGGATCCTGCATTTCGGACGAAGTTTCCTGACTTGACTAGTTATTGGATGTTTATGCCGCAATTTTGGCACTATGTTAAGTGTGGTGGCAACACTTACGATATCCAGATGATTTATTTGAGTTACAAATACAGTATGTGTAGTATAGCACCGAATATCAACATGGTAAGCAACATTGGATTGGATGGCGGAGCGAATAATCATGTCGATGTAAATAGTGAAAAATACAAGCGTTTGGCAAATCGGCCGCGATTTGAGATTGAGACAATTTCGCATCCGCGTGAAGTGTCTATTGATGAGAATTTTGAACGAAAGTGGTTTGATGTGAGGGTCTTGCATGGCGAGCCAAGGCTGAAGTTCTTAGCGAAGGCATTTGTCAAACGATGTCTTGGTCGGTAAATGCTCGCGCTAAAGTTGGGCCGTTCGAAAAGTTCAAAATCATAGAAAAATTACGGAGAATTACATAATGGCATACAAGATTCCATTGTTTGATTTAAATTATGGTCAGGATGAAATCGCCGCGTTCAAGCAGTGCGTGGACGACAACTGGATCTCCATCGGTCCAAAGTGCGCGAAGTTCGAGGAGACTTTTGCGAAGATGCTTGGCGCGAAATATGCGGTAAGCTGCGACAACTGCACGAACGCGCTTTTCATGGCGATGCTTGCGCTTGGAATAAAGAAGGGCGACGAGGTGCTGGTGCCGTCCTTGACGTTTGCCGCGACGGTGAATTGCGTGAAGTACGTGGGGGCTACGCCGGTGTTTGTTGATATCGTCAGCGAAAACGACCTCCATTTCGACCCGAATGATGCCGCAAAGAAGATTACCAAGCGCACCAAGGCGATGATCCCCATGCAGTATGCGGGTTATCCGTGCGATATGGATGCCATCGTGAAGCTTGCCCGCAAGCATGATCTCTATGTCGTGGAGGACGCCTGCCACGGGCCGCTTTCGGAGTACAAGGGGCGTAAACTCGGGACAATAGGTGATATCGGATGCTTCTCGTTCTTCTCGAACAAGAACATTTCAACAGGTGAAGGTGGAATGTGCGTTACGAACGATCCAGAGATTGACAAGAAGCTTCGGCTTCTACGCAGCCACGGAATGACGACATCCAGCTACCAGCGTGCGGGCGGGCACTCGACGAAGTACGATATTGTGGCACTCGGTTACAATTTCCGAATGGATGATATCCGCGCCAATCTTGGCATTGCGCAGCTCAAGAAACTGCCTGGCGACTTGAAGAAGCGGGCGAAGGTTCGCGCTTGGTACGAGGCAGAGCTCAAGAAGGTGCCAGAGGTTGTTGTACCTTTTGAGGGAGCAAAGGAGTTCTCGTCAAACTACATCTTCCCCGTGTGCCTCAAGAATGGAAATGGAGAGTACCGCGATCAGGTGCGCGACAGGATTCATGCGGCAGGCGTGCAGACGAGCTTTCACTATCCGCCGGCGCACTTGTTCTCGATCTACAAGAGCAGCAAGGCGAAATTGCCAGTTACAGAAAGCGTTGCACAAAGGCTCATTACGCTGCCGATGTATGCGAAGCTGACAAAGGCGGATGTGAGGGAAATTGTGGGAGTCGTGCGAGCGTGTGTAAAACATTGAGATAGTGTCAGAAAGTTTTGTTTAGCCGTGTAGAACATGTAGATCGTGTAGAATCTATATACGTCAGATGAATGTTGTTTTGATAGGTGGGTTTTGCGAGATGGAGGAAATGCTCCGCAGGGCGGGGCATGAAGTCGTGCGCATTGTTGGACCGGGTGAGGATATCGAGTATATCTCTTCCGGCGACAGGTCGATACCTGTCATAGTCACGCCCGACGGAATGCTTCGCCGCAAGATTGCGGAACGATATGCGGTGGCAGGGTTCAAGTTTGCGACGGTCATCGCCAAGACAGCCGATATCAGCACAAGTGCATTCATGGGCGAAGGGACGGTTGTTGCCGAACATGCCATTGTAACCGCTCAAACAAAGATTGGGCGATTCGTCAAAATCAACACGGCGGCGAAGGTAACGCATGAGTGCGAAATTGGCGACTTTGCCACTATTGCTCCGGCGGCGGTTGTGCTGGGGCGCGTCAAGATAGGCGAGGGGGCGTATATCGGAGCGAATGCTACGATACTGCCAGGATTGACAGTTGGTAAGGATGCTGTTATCGGTGCTGGAGCGGTTGTGACCAAAGATGTGCCAGATGGTGAGACATGGGTTGGCGTCCCGGCAAGGAGGCTTAAATGATCAACTTTGACATAGAGCGGTTTGTGCGAAGGCACGTAACAAAGCGCGAAGATTCGCTTTTGAAGGCGGACTTTGAGCGTTATTCCGGCGAGATGCATCGGCGCATTGACGGCAAGCGGATGTTGGTCATAGGTGGGGCAGGGACGATCGGTTCAAACTACGTCAAGGCGGCGTTAAGGAGTTTTCGTCCGGCGGCGATGTATGTCGTCGACATTGACGAAAACCAGATGACGGAACTGACACGTGAGCTGAGGTGCGGCGCTGAGTTTAGAGTCCCAGATGAATATGTCACCGAGCCGATTGATCTTGGCAGCGATCTGTTCCGGCGGTTTTTCAAGGCCACTGGGCCGTTTGACATTGTCGCCAATTTCGCCGCGCGAAAGCATGTGCGAGCCGAGCGGGATGTATTTTCTATCGAGGCAATGTGCGAGACCAACGTATTCATGGCGAAGAAGCTGCTTGACTTATTGCTTGAGAATCCGCCCGAGGCATTTTTCTGTGTCTCGACCGACAAGGCGGCGAATCCTGTGAACGTGATGGGTGCGACAAAAAAGCTAATGGAAGAGACCATCATGGCGTATGCCAATAGGCTTCCGATCAAGACGGCGAGATTTGCCAACGTTGCGTTCTCAAATGGTTCGTTGCCGCTTGGGTGGCTCAGTCGTCTTGCGAAGTGTCAGCCGATTGTATGCCCGAAGGGGGTCAAGAGGTTTTTTGTCAGTCCAGTGGAAAGTGGCGAACTGTGTCTCATTGCCAGTGTCATGGCCGAAAGTGGCGACATCGTCTATCCAAAGCTCGATGTCGAGAAGGACATGATTTCGTTTGATTCCTTCTTGCCGGACTTCCTGCGGGAGACGGGATGTGAAGCGTGGGATGTGAGATTTCCGCCTGCGGATACGGATGGCGAAAAGCCGTATGAGGAATTTTACACGAATACCGACGTCAAGGACGAAGAGACGTTTGTGAACCTCGGCGTGGTGAAGAATGCGAAGCGGCGTCCGGTTGAGGAAGTGGAGTCGATATTTGGGCGGCTGAGAGAGGTGTTTGAAAAGGATGGCGCGACGAAGGAGGATGTGGTGATGGTGCTGGGCGAGTATCTGCCAAACTTCCATCATATCTCCAATGGCAAGTCGCTGGACGGGAGAATGTAGGGATGAAAAAAGACTATAAAGAACTTTGCATCGGCAGGGAGGCGACGATGCTCCAGGCGATGGAGCAGATGGATCGCGTTAGGCACAAACTGCTGATAGTAATGGAAGGCGATGCTTTCTGCGGGCTTCTCTCCATCGGTGCCATCCAGCGCGCAATCGTGCGCGGGATTAGCCCCAAGACGGCTATAAGCGAGATATTGAGAAAAGGTATCGTCGTCTGCAAGGTCGGGGATAGCGAAGAGAAGATAAAAGCGGAAATGCTGAAGTGCCGTGCCGAATACATGCCGATTTTGCAAAATACCCAGATAGTTGATGTGGTGTTTTGGGAGGATCTGTTCGGCGATGCGATGCATACGCGGGCGACGGTCGGGAAATACGATTTACCTGTTGTCGTCATGGCAGGTGGAGAAGGTACGAGATTGAGGCCGCTCACCAATATTCTCCCGAAGCCGCTTCTGCCGATCGGGAAGAAGACGATTATTGAGTCCATTATGGACAGGTTTGTCGAGATCGGTTCGCGGCGGTTCATTATTTCCCTTAACTACATGGCCGACACGATTGAGCGCTATCTTACCGAGCATAATGACGGACGATATGAGTTCACTTTCTTTAGGGAAGATCGTCCGATGGGATCGGGCGGAAGTCTTTCGCTGATACGTGACAAGATCACAGAGCCGTTCTTTGTGACGAACTGCGACAACATACTGCAACAGGATCTCGCGGAGATTGTCGAAGTGCACAGGCAGAACAAGAACGAGATGACGGTGGTTGCGGCGGTAAAGTCAATGAAGCTCCCTTACGGGAACCTTGTAGTAGGCAAAGACGAGCAAGTCGTAAATGTGGAGGAAAAGCCAGAGTTCTTGTTTCGGGTAAATACCGGTGTCTATGTGATGGAACCTGGTTTGTTGAATGAGGTGCCAGATGGTCGGTACTTCCCGATTACGGATTTGATGAACATCATCATCAAGCGTGGCGGCAGGGTTGGATGCTTCCCGATTACAGATGGTAGCTGGTGCGACATTGGGAACTGGGAAGACTACACAAAGGCGCTGGGACGATGACGAATAGAGAGAGATACGATTTTGACTGCTTTACCTTGGGAAATTATTCAAGGATGGTGGAACTTGCGTTGGCGCGGGGCTTTGAGTTCGATTTTTATAAGGACGACTACGATTGGTCCAAAAAGATCATCCTTTGGCGGCATGATGTGGAGTTCTCGCCATACATTGCCCTTGAGATGGCGAAGATCGAGGCGAAACTGGGCGTGAAGGCGACGTACTTTTTCCAGGCCCACGCGGAGACTTACAATTTATTCGAGCGTTCGATAAGTGATATTGCTCTTGAAGTGATGTCGTTAGGGCATGAGGTGGGATTGCACTTCGATTCGCACTATTGGGGAATGGGAGTCGGAGGCGTTGAGTGGCTGGAAAACTGTATTAAGAAGGATGCGAGGTATTTTGAGGATTGCCTTGGTATAAGGCCGCGGGTGTTCTCTTTCCATTGCACTGATGATTTCATCAAGAGTTGCGAGGCGTATGACTATGGTGGGCTGATGAACGTTTATTCGGAATTCTTCAAGACGCGGTTCGCCTACTGCGCCGATTCGACCGGATTTTGGCGGTTCGAGCGGTTGGAGGATAGATTGCGGGATGGGGCGATTAAACATCTTCAGGTGTTGACGCATGATGCGATGTGGAGCCGCGAGGTGCTTTCGCCGAGAAAACGCGTCTTCGCCGCAATCGAGGAACGGGCGGCGAAGACGCGAGAGTGGTATGACGCCGTGCTGAATCAGTTCGGCGCAAAGAATGTGGATGATTAGACTATTAGATGTTTATTAACCATGTAGAACGTGCAGAACGTATAGAAATCTTAGGATTGGATTCTGGTCAAACAGTTACACGTTCTACATGTTCTACACGGCTAAAGAATATGGCGCAGGCATGACAGGCAAGATAAGAATAGCGATGGTTTGCCACTTCTCGAACCCTAGGATTCGAGAGGCGATGAAATGGAGCAGGCGCAAGCCGAGTGGCGACATGGCTATCTGGAATACGCTTCTTATTGAAGAGCTTGAGAAGCGCGATGATGTTGAGCTGCACGTAATTGCTCCGATGTATCACATGAAAGGCTTGACGCAGAAAGTTGCACTTGGCAAGACGCACTACTATTTCTATAAGCCAGATGTGCCGATTCTGAACATTTCGTGGATCCATCTGGGGCATCTCGACGCAAGGAGCAATTATTGGTGGGCGCGGCATTGTGTGCAGAAGTGGATACGCGAGATAAATCCAGACATCGTGAACTTGATCGGAGCCGAAAATCCGCATTACTCGGCAAGCGTGTTGGGGGTTAAGGGTTATCCCGTGTTTGTATCGATGCAAAGCGTGTATTCTAATCCTGATCGTTTCAAGGTGGTGAGGGAAGACAAGTTGCGTAGCAAGTTCGAACGCCGTGTCATAGCCGAAAACAAATATTTTGGGGTAAATGCGCCGTTCATGCCTGACTTGATAAGACGCGACGCGAAAGATGCGATATGCATGTGGAACCGCTTCCCTACGCCGGGTGGTGGACGAGGGACTGATTTTGTGCCGAGCGACAGTGTCAATAAGGAATATGACTTTGTCCAGTTCAGTGGCATGACGGAGTTGAAGGGTGTGCCTGATACGATAAAGGCGACGGCGATAGTCAAGAAAGAGTTCCCAGATGTCAAGGTCCGCATGATGGGCGGTATCTTCCCTGATTTTCATGAGAAGATGAACGGCCTCATTAAAGACCTTGGTGTTGGCGAGAATGTTACGCTAACGGGTGGATATGCGAATCATTCTGACTTGATGGCAGAGGCGGCGAAAGCGAGATTCTACATTCTGCCGACAAAAGTGGATACGATTCCGACGACAATCTTTGAGGCGACACATCTAGGGATGCCGGTGGTGAGTTACGCGACTGGCGACATTCCGAAACTCAATACGGGTGAAGAGCGGGTGTTGCTTGCGGAGCGGTTTGACGTGGAAGGACTGGCACGGCAGATGATGCGGCTTTTGCGTGAGCCGTCGCTAGGCGCGGAACTGAACCGCAAGGCGCGGGAGTTCACAGACAAGTATTTCAGCAACGAGGCAAACATTGAGCAGCATGTCGCCATCTGCCGCGCTGTCATCGACAACTACCGAAGCGGCACGCCGATTCCGGAAGAGTTGATGTATGATGGGTATTTGGAGAGGAAGATTTCATGACATATACAGAAGCCATAGAGTTTCTTGGCGATGAGGTGATATCCATTGCTGGAGGGTTGCCCGATGATTATGAACTGCATCTCGCAGATGCGGCACATGTTGATGAGCACACGCTTGACTGGAATCAGAATGCAGGCGAATTGCGCGTTACGGGAAGGGTGTCCGTCAAGGTCAAAGATGCCAAGCGGGCAATTGCGCTTCTTGGCAACAGGTTTCTGGTCAAACGGTCGACCGGCATTCATCCAACTGCTATTGTCGAGGAAGGTTCGAAGATTGGCAAGAACTGCTACATTGGGCCGTATGTAATCGTAAGATCTTGCGCAACGATTGGCGACAATGTGCGTATCGAGTCGGGTGCCGTGATAGGCAACGAGGGTTTTGGTTTTGTCCGCGATGCAGACGGTGACTTGATACGCTTTCCGCAGCTTGGGCGCGTGGACGTAGGGGACAATGTCGAAATAGGCGCTAATGTCACTATTGACAGGGGTGCGTTGAGCAATACCGTCATTAGGCGCGACGTGAAGATTAATTCTGGTGTCCATATTGCCCACAATGTGGTGATTGGTGAGCATACTGTTATAACCGCCAATGTAAATGTGTCTGGGTCATCCGTCATCGGCCCAAATGTCTGGATTGGGCCAGGGGCGACAGTCCGCGATCATGTCACGATTGGGGACAATGCTTATATCGGTATTGGTAGCAATGTCGTAAAGGACGTTCCGGCAAATGAAGTCTGGTGCGGTAACCCCGCAAGGAAGTTGAGGTGAGAGTATGAATGGTAACAAAATGTTGTTTATTTCAGGTCTGTTGCTCGTAATCTCGGCAATTTCTCCAGCACGTACTTTGATCCGTCTTTTTGCCCTTATCTGTTTTGCCTTTGCAATCATGACCATTATGTCTCAGGGAAGATACAAGAAGGTAATCCCAAGAAGCTTGTTTGTTTCGGGTTTGCTTTTTATCTTTACGCGGAGTATCATGGGCTTTATAAAAGGGAATGGTGCGATCGTTCTTTTCGTACGTGATACGATTGGTGAGATGCTATTCCTTTTTCTTCCAATAGCAATATTATGTGCAATGTTGGCATGGATGGAATACGCGCAGTTTCGAAGATTTGTATTGACAGTCATAATACTATGTGTCCCATTTCTACTCTTGACAATTAGAGCCGATGTTGGGTCGTCGCGAATGCAGATGGCGGTTGCGGAAATGATATCTGTTGATGCAATGATTGAGACTTATGAGATGAGTAGATCTGGGGTTATGATGTATTCTCAAATACATTCATTACCTTTTCTTGTAGTATCTTCCGTTATGCTTGTTCGGCATCTTAATTCAAAAAAGGAAAAGATAGGTGCTGCACTGTTTACAGCATTGGTCTTACTGGCTCTTATTCGTTCTGGGTTTGGGTATGCCATAGCGCTTTCATTGGTGCTTGTTGTGATGTCTTTTGTAGGGTCAAGGCATTTCCCCATACTAATAGGCACTTTCCTTGTGTTGTTGGTTATTGGATTTTTTTTGATAAAGACAGGTGTGATAGTCGCTGCGTTAGAGATGGTCCAAAATGGGTTTGGTTATTCTAATGTTATTGGCGAAAAAGCAGGTGAGATTGCGGCGATTATAAGAGGAGAGGAAACGTCAGATTTTGAAACGCGCAAGATTATGTATGGGTTATCGTGGGATTCATTTTGTGAAAACCCTTTTTTTGGGGCGCACAGTTGGGTAGGCATAGGTGGCCATGCATACTGGTTGGATATGCTGGGTCGTTGGGGATTTGTCGGTTTCTTTTTTGAGGCGTTGATGTTCGGTACTGCTTGCCATTTCGTGTGTAAATGGCTACCTAAGCTTCAGGTTTATTATTTTCTTCTAATCTTCGTCTCATTTATTTTTATATGCTCGGTTAAGGCAAAGGGGTTTGATACACAAAATCCGGTTATATTCCTCATGGCGGTTCCGATGTTGCTGTTTAGGGCGGATGATTTTTATGCCGCATCAAATAATATCCGTCGCATGTTTAGGTTTCCGCCCAGGATATGGGACGATTGTAAGTGGAGGTGTTGGTGATCAATAACATGAGGATCCTTTTCCTTTCAGGTCCGGTATTTGAGGACAAGCGGTTTGTCAATCCCGCCTTTGTCCGTAGCGGCAACTTGGCCGTGGGGGGCATCGCCGAGGGGCTTCATGCCGTTGTCGGTGCGGACTTGACTTGCTGGACAAGCCAATCCATGCCAAGTTGGCCGCGCTACAAACAGCTGTTTATCCGCTATTACAAGCTTTGTTTCCCATCAGGACTCGTTGTTCGGACGATGCCGGCCGTGAATATAATCATGGTTCGGGAGTTCTGCCGTGGCTTTATTTCGTTTTGGATAACTCTGTTTTGGTGTCTGCGAAATATTGGCAAGGAGCGTTGCGTCGTTACTTACAATTTCTATACTCCGCCGTTCGGGTTCCCGTTGCTGGCTGCACGGCTGACCCATACGCCAATCGTACCCATTGTCTTTGATATTGGGCTTCCCTTGACCGATCATGGCGGTTTACGCAATTGGATCTATGCAAGAGCGGAGAAGAGCATCCACAAATACTGCCGGAAGGTTCGCGGCGCGTGCGTCATTACGAAACATATACAAGAGACGTATCTCGCCGACCGCCATGCCATGCTTCTTGATGGCGGCCTTGGGCCGGAAATCCTCAGGCGCCTCTTCCAGCTTGAACGGTCAGAAACCGAATCCTGTCGTAAGGAGACGGTGTTCGTCCTTGCCGGACGCTTGGTGCATTACAACGGAATAGACCTTGCAATCGAGGCGATGAAGCGCAATAAAAACCCAGACATCCGTCTTGTTGTCGCGGGGAATGCCGCCAGCGATTCTGCCATATCCGAGATGGCCAAGGACAGCCGCATCGATTACCGAGGGTTGTTGAATTTGGACGAACTCTTTGCCCTCTACCGTGAGGCTGACGTAATCATGAACATCCGTCTCACCAAGGAGATGGATACCCGCAACTGGTTTCCGAGCAAATTCATTGAAGCGTTGGCTACGGGGCGTCTGGTGCTTTCAACGAACATGGGCCACATGAAATCGGTCTATAGCGATTACTGCACCGTTTTGGAGGATGAGACCCCGGAGGGGTTGAGCGCGAAAATGGACGAACTTGCGGCGGTGAGCCGTGCGGAACGCGATGCGAAAGGTGCACAATCTCGCGACTTTATGATTGCTGGCCACACATGGGAACAGCAGATGAAGAGAATGATGCGATACTGTCATGGGGTCTATTCCGGAGAATATGTCGGTCGAACCGGTTTGATCGAAGTGGAGGACTGAAATGGAATTTGAGGTGAAAAGGATAACGAACGGACCCAAGCACCATTTGTTTGGCTTCCACGATCTTGTTCAGACCAATGCCAAGGGAGATCTGGCTTTGAGCCTTGAGGTGGACGACATTTCGCATCCGCCTCTTCCCGGCGACACGTGTCTTTCCGGTATCGTTCCTGCCGATGGTGGCGAATTCGCGCCTATCCACAAGACGCACACCTGGAACTATCCGCAGGGGGCCCGCCAGCAATGGATTGGCGACGGTGATCTTTTTACCTGCAACGACAGGGACGATAACGGCAAAGTGTTTGCATGGGTTGCCGATGCGCGGGCGCGTAAGACCATAGAAAAGCTTCCGTTCCCGGTTCATTGCCTCAATGCATCGACCCGAATGGCTTTCTGGATGGATTATGACAGAACCTATGCGTGTGGCGGTTATGGGTATTCGGGCTCGTCACACAGGGGGAAGTGGGTGGACATTCCTGAGGACAACGGCATATATGCAGGTAATCTGGATAACGGCAAGTCGGGAGTGCTTGTGACAATGACGGAAGTTGCGAAGTGTGGTGAACCAAGACCAGTTCGCACGGGATATCCCCACATCGTGACGCATTTCCTCCTCAATCCGACTGGAGATCGCATCGCGTTCTTGCATCGTTATCTCGTTCCAGACGGCGGAGGGATAACAAGGTTGATGACAGTTGGAACGGATGGGTGTGGTTTGCGTTGTCTTGCCAAGGGATTTTTGAGCCACTTCACGTGGATTTCATCCGATCAGCTTATGATTTGGGGAGATGACCAGCGTTCCCTTTGCGCGTTTCGCGAATCGCCCTATCTGCGCATACCTGGAGTCCTTCAATTGGCGCAATTGGCCAAGGCAGGGATGAGGAGCGTAAGGAATGTACTTAGGCGCAAGAAAGGCGGCGATTTCGGCGGGAATGCCCAAAGCAAAGCGTTCCTTGTGATAGATGACAGGGATAATGGAGAGATTCGGTGGACGGCAGTTGGCGTTTTGACTGAAGATGGACATCCAATGGCAAGACCTGGCAATCTTAAGATGTTGATAAACGACACGTATCCCGATGCTTCCGGCGATAGGACGCTGATGCTCTATGATGTTGATGCCCAAAAGCGACAGGACATAGGAACGTTCAGGCGGCTTTTTGCGGAGCCTGACATGGCGGCGTTCGATTGGAAGGCGGCGTTTTCGGGGCGCGATCCACGTGTCAACCGCAAGACGGACATCAGGGCAATGATGTTCTATGCGAGTGGCTTCCATTGTGACCTTCATCCCCGCTGGTCTTATGATGGGAAGATTGTATATTTTGATTCCATACATGAGGGCACTCGGCAGGTATATGCAGTAGAGGGCATCTAAGATGTGTTCTGATTCTAAGATTCGTATATTCCAACCAATTGTTCCAGAATATAGGGTCGCGCTTTTCGATGGAGTAGGGGGGCGCTACACTGGATGTATTGATCTGTGTGCGGCGGAGCGTTGTGGACAGGATACCTCATGTGCATTGCACAAGATTCCGTTTGACTATTCACACCGATTCCTCAGCATTGGGCCGTGTGTTTGGCAAATCGGGCTGTCACTGAATGGATTAACTAAGGGTGATGTCATTGTCATATGCGGAGATATTCATCAACTCAGCTCATTGTGGCTTGCATTGTTGGCCAAGACAAAAGGAATTATGGTTGTCTGGTGGGGTCACCATAGGACTGCCACATCAAAGCCGCTTGGTGTATGGTTTCGACTGCAGATTGCAAAGCTGCTGTCTGACGTGTATCTGTGCTATACCGAGACCGGCAAGAAATGGCTTAATGCGCATGGGTTTGCGAAGAGGCCGGTTTTTGCTACCGGCAACACGATTGATCAAGCGCCAATAAAGGCCGCCATATCGAAATGGAGCACGCAGTCGATTGATGCGTGGAAGAAAGCGCACGACCTGTCCGGAAAGAACCTTCTTCTGTGCTGTTCGGTGCTACGTCCGAAGATTCGCCTTGATATGGCGATACGCGCACTCGCAAGCAAACCTCTTGCAGAGCGGAATACCGTATTGGCCGTCATTGGCGACGGACCGGCGAAGAAGGGCTGCGAACGGCTGGCGAAAGAACTTGGTGTCGCCGAGCGCGTAATATGGGTGGGCTCGACGCGGAATCAGGAAGTCATGGCGCCATGGTTCCTCGCCGCCCGGCTTTTTGTCTATCCTGGCTCGATTGGGCTTAGCATCCTGCATGCGTTTTCATACGGCTTGCCGGTTGTCACCCATAGCAATGTTGATCACCAGATGCCGGAGTTCGAGGTCATGGAGGATGGCAAGACAGGTGCCGTATTCGAAGAAGGGAATGTCAATGATATGGTTGGGAAGACTGCCGCCTTGCTTGATGCCCCGCCAAGGCTTTTGACAATGTCTGGATATGTCAAGCATTTGGCGTACGAGCGATACTCGATGGATAACATGGTTGCAAACTACTGTCAAGCAATTGAAGCAGCAATTAAAATTGGCGGGACAAAACACTAGGTAAGGGGTCGAGGGCAGATGCCCTATTACATTCGCTTGTTGTTGAGGCAATGAAAAGAAATCTAGGCATAGACCTGTTTCGCATACTTGCGATATTTACCGTTGTGCTCATCCACTCGGCATCTACTGATATTTCATATAGGGACGGGTTGCTAAGGTATTTCCCATCGGCTAATGCCTGTTTTGCATTTTTGGCTGGTTGGTTTTTGTTCAAGCCAGATTGCAAAGTTCTGATGCCGAGTGAGATTGGTCGATTGCTTGGCAAAAGATTGAAAAGGCTTGTAATTCCATATGTTGTTTGGGAGCTGATTTATGTCTTGGCGAATATGGGGTTTGACTGGCTGTCAGGGAAGTTTCAACTATCGACATGGCCAGATTGGATTGGAATTGTATTTTTTGGCGCTGGCAGCGTTCAGTTATGGTTTGTTATTACGCTTGTTTATGTACAGATTGTCCTTTGCGGTATTATGGCTGCAATTGTCGCTGTAAGTGGAACGAAGTTTGTTAAGGGGATTTTCGGCGCAGGACTCTTTATGATGCTTGCGATTAGTGTGTTGTTAATGCGGGCGAGAGGCATTGAAAATGAGTATTGGAGGCACTTTGCGTTCTTGTTTGGCTATGGAGCGCTTGGCGTTGGCCTAAGATTTGCTTACAATGATGATGTGCGTGATATTATGAATAGCCCTATTCGCATTGGGGTGGCATTGATCGGGATTATATTGGTGATGGTGGCATGGTTCTTCAACATTCCGGAGGTTGTGCGGGTTCTGGTATGGTGCCTTGTGTTTGGTTGCCTGCCGATTCATGCGTCATTGCAGAAGTGTCTGGCGTATGGTTCACGGGCGGTCATAGGTATCTATCTTTGCCATGTTCTGTTTACTCGCGTGATTGCGATGGGTGTGCCTGTCGTTTCAAGAATCATTCCAAATGGATATGCACTTGCGCTTGTCAATGCGATTATCGGTTTTGTTTTAAGCCTGTCGTTTGCCCTCTTGGTTGAACGAACAAGATGGCGTTGGATTATAAGTATGTAGGGGCGGGACTTATGAGAATTCTGCATGTAATAACGGCAATACAAAAAGCTGCGGGGACATCTGTCTTCTGCTGTGAACTTTGCAACGAACTTGCGAGACGTGGACATGATGTTACCATTGCGGTGTCGGTTTTCAGCATCAAGGAATGGTATGAGACCGATTCTAGAGTCCGCCTAGTTTCGATGAACGATATTGCCAATGGGGACGAAAGGTTCGACATCATTCACATGCATGGCCTGTGGCAGACAGAGTTACATCATTTAGTGAAATGGGCACTAAAACATAAAATTCCTTTGGTCTGGAGCCCTCATGGCTCGTTGACGGCATGGGCCTTCCGTTACAAATGGTGGAAGAAGTGGCCCGCTTGGTGGCTATATCAGAAAAGAGATTTGAAAAACGCTGCGTTTATACATGTTACAGCTCAGAGCGAGGTTGAGGACATAACACGTGTTGGGCTAAAGAACAAAGTAATAATTGCACCGCTTGGGGTTGATTTGGATGATGTTTCTCGCACTCCCATACCCGGGGGGGGTAATACTATTTGTAAGTCGGATTCAACGCAAGAAGGGATTGCAGAATCTCTTAAAAGCATGGGCCAAAATAAGAAGTATGCGTAGTATTTTATATATAGGGAGAGTTGCTCCAATTAAGGGGTTAAGCAACCTGTGTGCTGCTATTGGACAATTGGATATGAGAGATTGGCGACTAAGGATTGTCGGCCCCGATCAGGAAAATCACACTGCCCAGTTAAAAGACTTGTCTGAGGAATTGGGCATAAAGGGTAGCATAGATTTTATTGGCCCCAAGTATGGCAAGGAATTGCAACTTGAGTATGCAGGTGCCGATGTGTTTGTGTTACCTTCATATTCGGAGAATTTTGGAAGCGTTGTCGTCGAGGCGCTGGCTCATGGTGTGCCCGTAATCACGACCAAGGGGACTCCGTGGAAAGAGTTGGAAGAATATAGATGCGGGTGGTGGATTGATGTGGGGGTGGCGCCATTGGCGACGACATTGGCAGAGGCGATGTCGCTTTCTGGCGATGAGCGTCGCGAGATGGGCATGCGAGGACGCAGGCTGGTTGAAGAAAAATATACTTGGGATGCCGTTGCGACCAAGATGCTCAAGGGTTATGATGACGTGATTGGTGGATGCCAATAATCTGTGGTGCCGTCTTCTTATAATAAAGGGATTTAATCCATGACTGATCTTGCTGTAATAATACTGGCCAAGAATGAAAAGCTCCATATTGGGCGATGCTTGAAGAAACTTGTTCCATTGGAGCCTCGACAGGTTTTTGTCGTAGACTGCTTTTCGACGGACGGGACGCAGGAGGTTGTGGAGCAGTGGAAGAATGGAGGCGCTTGCGAGTGGAGGAGCGGCGTGGCGGTAGTTGAGCATGAATGGCCGGGACTTTACGCTAAACAGTTCAACTGGGCGCTTGACAATCTACCGATCCGAGCGAGTTGGGTATTGAGGTTGGATGCGGACGAGTATCTTTATCCGGAGACGGCAGAGGAAGTAAAGGGATTGCTCCCAAAATGGGATGGCGAGAATGTTACGCTTGGCCTTTTGCAGTCTGAAATCACTTCTTTGTCCCTTGATCGCGTACATTACTTTGCTGATAGACTGATTCGCTGGGGTGGTATGGCGCGCGTTCCTCTTATAAGATTTTTTAGATATGGCATAGGGCGATGCCAGAATAGGGCGATGGATGAGCATATAGTAACTAGTGAGGGGGTGGATTATCGTCTCAAGGGTGAATTTGTCGATTACAATCTCAATGATATGGATTGGTGGCGGGAAAAGCATCGAGGTTATGCAAAGAGAGAGGCGGCAGATGCGCTTGCCGGCGAGAAATTTAAGGCTAGTAAAAGCTTCTACTATAAATGCCCGCCATATTTACGCGCCTTTGCCTATTTTTGTTGTCGATATTTCATCCGGCTTGGCTTTCTTGATGGTTATGCGGGATGGATGTGGAATTTCTGGCAGGGATTGTGGTACCGCTGGCTTGTTGACCGAACTATTGGAGAGATGACGCGTGAAGCGAGACGTAAGGGTGAGTGACATGGTTCAGTACAATCCGATACATACAAATCAGATGCCGGTCAGAGAGAAGTTGCTGCAACGGCTCTGGGGTTTTTTCAGACTGGTTCTGTGTTGCCCGACCCCGTGGTTCGCCCATGGGTGGAGGCGGTTATGGACTCGTTTTTTCGCGGGCTTAGGAGGGGGGCGGGGTATATCGCGATCGGCTGCATTCATGCCAAGAGCGCGCGTTGACTATCCGTGGAACGTCACAATGGGGCATTCCAGCGTGGATAATGGTGCGTGGATCTATGCCCTTGCCAAGATAGCGATAGGGAATGATGTTTGTATCGGGGAGGATGTTCGGCTTCTTACGGGGTCCCATGATATAGGTTCATCGACATTTGATTTGGTTGTAAAGCCAATAGAAATAAACGACAATGCTTGGATTGCGACAGGTGCGATTGTATTGCCAGGTGTGAGAATCGGTGAAGGGGCAGTGGTGGCCGCTGGTGCTGTCGTGACAAAAGATGTGCCACCATGGACTGTCGTGGGGGGCAATCCGGCCAAAGTTATAAAGAAACGCAGATTGACACATTGAGGGTGCATGTCTAAAGTCCTTATAGTTGTCGAACGATTCTACCCCGAAGATTTTCTGGTCAATGACCTCGCTACGGAGTGGAAGAGGTGCGGACATAAGGTGGAGGTGTTGACGCAGGTCCCCAGTTATCCGTTTGACAAGATTTACGATGGTTATCGGAACAAGATGTATCAGACGACTGTTGAACTGAATGATATCCCAGTCCATCGTGTCAGTACGATCTTTGGTTATAATACAAGCGTTAAGCGCAAAGTGCTGAACTACCTTCACTTTGGATTTTTGACTAGCCTGTGGGCGATTTGGAATGGACGCAAGTACGACAAGGTGTTTGTCTATCACACGGCAGCGCTTACGATGGCAAGCGCCGTTGTGCCATTAAAGTGGCTTTGGCGCAAGCCGACAACGATCTGGACGCAGGATTTGTGGCCAGATGCCGTATGGGGATTCGGGTTCAGGCCGAGCAAGTGGAAAGCGGCGTTACTGAATGGATTTGTGCGGTTCATCTATGGTCGTTGTGACCGGATAGTTGTCAGTTGTAGGCGTTATGTTCAGCGCATCAAAGAGCTGACAGGGCGCGATGCTGAGTGGGTGCCGCAATGGGAGCCTGCGAATATGACGTTGCCCGAGAAGTCTTCTGGCGGCAAGATTGTGTTTATGTTTGCGGGGAATATGGGAGTCCCGCAGAATCTTGAAAACGTTATTGACGGATTTGTGAGGGCAGGGTTGAAGGATGCGGAACTGTGGTTGGTGGGAGGGGGAGTCAAGTTGGAGCCCTTGGAACATCGGTATGGGCAGCTAGATGGAGTAAAATTCTGTGGACGGCAGCCAAGGGCGGAGATGCCCGAATGGTACGCAAAGGCCGATGTGCTTATCATTTCCTTGACCGATAGATATTGCCTTACCTTGCCAGGGAAGTTTCAGACATATATCAAGACGGGCAAGCCGTTACTTGGATTTCTCAATGGTGAGGCGAGAGAACTGATAGACGAGTTTGATATTGGCCGCACGGCCTGTCCTGATGACCTATGTGGGATAGCGGAAGCCTATAGAGATATGGCAGGAATGTTGTATAATGGTGATGGGGCAAAATGTGGCGATAGGGCAAGGGCTCTTTCCGAAAAGATGTTTAACCGGGAGTTGCTGATAAAACGTCTTTGGGGCGGAATCTGACGGTTAGATGAGGGGTGCTCGCTGATAGTTGATCTGAATGGATAATGCATGAGTGCTGGATAGATCGCTGGAAAGGCATCCTCATTCTCCTGGTCGTGCTTGGCCATGTAGCTGGTGGCGGCGAAAACCTATGGCAGGGGGAGTCCGCTTCGATGCTGGGTGTTGTGAGAGAAGTCATATATGCCTTCCACATGCCAGCGTTCTTCCTCCTGGCGGGCATGTGCTGGCGATCAAAAGGCAGTTGGGTGGAGTTTCTTAGGAAAAAGGCGTTCCGACTGTTGCTCCCATATGTGATTTTTGCCGTCTTGAGCTGGATGATTTATGATGCCGTGTATGGTGCGTGGCGTGATGTGGGGTGGCAGTTTGTCTCTATTGTGCATGGCGGCAACTGGCCGGATGGGGCGGGCTTCAAGTGCAACTCCGTTCTGTGGTTCCCGCCAGTTATGTTTGTCGTACTGGTTTTATATCGTGCGATTGCGGGGAATGTAAGATCAAGGGGTTTTCTTTGCAAATGTGCCATATGTCTGGTGCTTTGGTTTATGCGTGTGTTGTGTTATCGTTATCGCGTCCTGTTCCTCCCCGGAGGTGTAGACCTTGTGCTCTGGTATCTTCCGTATTTGATAATAGGCACGATGGTCGGGGGTTTCCTGCGCAACGCAAAGGCATGGAAGTTAGGCATAATGGGACTTGTGGCGTTTGTCGGCATTTGGATTGTGCGGATGTACTTTCCGCCATATCGCCTTGCCAGTTTCAAGGGATTCGCGTATGTGATTTCGCTAGCATTGGCAGGTGCATGTCTGTCGTTGGCGGTCTCAAAGTCCAGTCTTTGGGATAAGCCCTGCATGACTTGGTGTGGTAAGGTGCTTGCAAGACTTGGTGTTGCCAGCATGGGAATCATGCTGATCCACAAGTTCTCAGTGGTGGCATTGCAGGAGTGGGTGGGTGCCATTCGTGGTCTGTTTGCGGACAACACGCTTGCGGCTCTTGTCGGCATGGGGCTTGTGACGGCTGCGGCTGTAGCAATCGGCTATTTTGGGACCTTGTTTCTCCGTCGCTTCTTCCCTGCGGCGATTGGCGAGAGGAAACGGCCATGAAGGTAGCGGTCCTGATGGCGTGCTACAATCGGGTGGAGACGACGCTTCGCTCGTTGGAGAGACTGTATGCTGCGGCGGATGGCGTGGCCGATATTGATGTGTTCCTTGTGGATGATGCTTCGCCGGATGGTACGGGCGAGAAGGTTAAGGCGCGATTCCCAAGTGTTAATGTCGTTAAGGGAACAGGCGATCTTTTCTGGGCGAGGGGGATGCGTCTTGCATGGGAGGCGGCGAAGGAGATTGGTAAAGACTCTGACTTCTACTTATGGCTGAATGACGATCTTGCGCTAAAGCCAGATTCGATAAAGGGGCTTTTGGCGGATTGGAAGGCTTGCGGCAACGCACGCGGTGTTATCGTGGGGGCGTGCTCGGCAGATGAATCTGAAAAGACGAGCTCTTATGCCGCCACGGACGAACGTGACAAGCAGATATTCCCAGATGGACAGAATCCTCAATTGGCAAAAGGATGGTTCAACGGGAATTGCGTACTTGTGCCGAGAGCGACATGCGAGGCCGTTGGCATGATTTCCGGGGATTACAGCCATGCACGGGCGGACTACGACTATGCCGAGCGGTTGAAGCGTGTAGGCATTCCGTTTTTTGCAAGTTCGCGGTTCGTTGGCGTGTGTCGCAACGACTACCGGAAGAAGATGTCTGGGAAAAGTCTAAGGCAGAGGGTACAGATGTTCGGTAAACCGGGCTATTGGAATCTTGCGGATTTGTTTCGGCTTCGCTATCGGTACTGGGGCTTGCCTCGCGCAGTGCTATCAGTGTGCCATCTTGTATTTCAGGTCGTGTTTGCGCCGCCACGCTACATGGTGTAATGATTGTCGTCAATTCTAGAGCTGGACAGCGAAGCAACCGTCTTGTGACGATTGCCAATGCGATGGCTACGGCAATAGAGCGAGGAGAGGATCTGCGCCTGACAGCGTTTGACGAGTTTAAAAATGACTATACCTGTGAGGTTCGCTGGGGTGGAAGGGTCATCTTTGGCAATGCAAAGGGTTGGGAAGCCGTACGTCTGTTGATGGCGACGCTCAAACGCATAGGGTGGAAGAATGTGCTTGCGGGGCGCGTCGTTTCAGATTGGACATATCGTGATGCCGCCGCACTTGAGAAACACGCAGATTTCATCCGCGCTTTCTTCCGGCCACGTAATGTTGCAGAGGCCAAGGAGACGTGGTCTGGGATTAGGGGCGGTGGCGAAACAGTTGTGGGGGTGCATGTGCGTCGTGGTGACTACAAGGATTTTGAGGGTGGGCGCTACTATTACGAGGACGATGTTTACGAGAGGAACAAGAAGGCCATCGGTGATGAAATCGGAAGCAGTGGAAGAACGCCAAAGTTCGTCATGTTCCCTCTTCGCTCCGCCGTTGAAGATCAGTGGATGATGTCGCGGTGCGATTATCTGATGGGGCCACCAAGCACGTTCACGATGTGGGCGAGTTTCATGGGCAAGGTGCCGCTTGGCATCATTCGTGACAGGTCGCAGACGTTGTCGATGGCCGACTTCAAGTATGAAGGGTTGATTGCATGAGGATCGGTTTCGTCTGGACCGGCTTCACAAGCTATATGGCCGATTGCTGGCGCGAACTTGCATCGCGGCCAGGTGTTGTGCTGAAGATCTGGATTGAGGAACAGCGCAAGAGCGATACGGCCTTTGACGTGTCAAAGGTTATGCAAGGGCTGGACTTTGGATGGGACTATTCCGACCAGATCACGGACATTGAACTGCGGATTGCAGAATCGGAGATCAAGGCGTTTCGCCCCGACATTTTATTCATATGCGGGTGGTCAAAGAAGTTGCCGCCGTTTATTGCAAAAAGCGAGGCCTTGCGCAATGTGCCCAAGATTCTGTGTTGTGACATGCCGTGGGAATGGAAGTTCAGGAAGTTTGCGGCAAGGTTTGTCCTGTGGCGTCATCTGCGTCGATTCAGGAAGATCATGGTGCCCGGAGCGAGGGCGGCGCGGTATGCTCGGTGGCTGGGCTTTAAACGAGACGACATTATTCTTGGTGAGTATGGGATTAATGTGACGCGGTTTACCCAGGAAACGGGGCAGTCCAGCTATCGTAAGGGTTTTGTGTTTGCAGGACGACTCGTGAAGGCCAAAGGCATAAAGACGTTGGTGGCGGCGTATAGCCGTTATCGGTCGAAGTGTGAAGACGACGGTGGGCCTTGGGATTTGGATGTCTATGGTATTGGGCCGGAGAAAAAGTGGCTGGACGGTATTGACGGCGTGCGCGTTCATGGCTTTGCGCATCCTGAAGAGCTGCCGCGAATCTATGCGAACGCAGGGGCGTTTGTGTTGGCTAGTGAGTGGGATCCATGGCCATTGGTCCTGTTGGAGTCGGCAGCGGCTGGCTTGCAGATTATTTGTACCGAGAATTGCTGGGATCGATATGAACTTGTGCGAGGGAATGGCATCATCGTAAAGGCCGGGGATAGTCATGGCCTTGCGGAAGCGATGTTGGACATTAGCCGAGGCGCAGAGCGTGTGGATGGGAAATTGGGCAGAGAATTGGCGAAACCATACTCTTGCGAGGCTTGGGCAGACAGGGTGATTGGAGCGGCCAGGGAATGTATAGCTTGAATAAGTTAGTGTGGGTGATTGCCAATCCTCTTATGGTTGGATGCTTGATGTTGGGTTTTGGCATTGTGTTGAAACTATTGGGATTAGTGATCACGATCGGAGTAGCAAGACGACGGCGTATATTTAAGGTTGCGTGGATTCTTGTGGCATTGTCATTGGTCTGGTTTTGGCTGTGGGGAATGTCTGCATGGTCGCGTGTAGTAGGGCAGAACCTGGAGCGTAGCTTTCTTAGGGCAGATGGACGCATGAAGGCCGCGGTTGATTATCCCGTGTGCGATGCAATTGTTGACCTTGGAGGGGGATGCGGGGCAAAAACGAACATGTATGATGGCGTCTTGCTCAACGCTGCCGCCGACAGGGCGTATTTCAGCGCGTTGCTCTGGAAGGCGGGAAAAGCGCCGATAATTATTGCGAGTGGAAGTGGTTTGGAGTTGGCGGATAAAGTGTTTATGCGTGATTTGGGCGTGCCGGACGAAGCCATAGTCGTGGAAAGCGAGGCGATGAACACGGAGGAGAACGCAAAGTTTGTTGAGAAGTTGATTAAGGACTGTATAGCCTCCTTCGCTAAAGCTACGTTGGCCGAGGAACATGTAGATGAGAAGGCTACCGAGGCGCACAAGCCAAAGGTCTTGCTTGTGACGAGTGCATGGCACATGAAGCGCAGTCTTATGATGTTTAAGAAGTATGCGCAGGATATTGATGTCGTTCCAGCGCCGTGCGATTTCGAGACAATTAAAGAAGATGGATTTGTCGTATCCGACCTTTTGCCGGACACAGGTGCGTTTGAATGTAACTGCCGTTATTTCCACGAGTGGCTTGGGATATGGGGATACAAGTATTTCAGGAGGTAGTGGATGATGGCTTGGTTATATAAGTTGTGGCTGCGAGCGGCTTTCGGGATGAAGGTTGCAAAGGGATGGCGCTTCAAGGGGTGCCCGTTCATTCGCGTCGGGGGGCGCAGCAGCCGTATTGCGATAGGCGAAAATTTCACTGCAATCAGCCGAACAAGAGACAACTCCATCGGGGTGCCGCACAAGGTCGTTATTCGGACGGTGTCAGATGGCGCAGAAATTGTCATTGGTCGTGATGTGGGCATGAGCGGATGCGTGATAAGCGCAGCGAAAAGCATCCATATCGGCGATCGGGTTCTTATTGGCAGCGGCGCGCTGATTTTCGACTCAGACCTGCATCCGCTGGAGGGCGGTATCAGGCATGGCAGGGGCACATGCGCGCCAATCGTGATTGAAGATGATGTTTTTGTTGGCGCAAGAGCCATTGTGCTCAAAGGCGTCACAATCGGCAAGGGCGCGATTGTTGGGGCTGGTGCGGTTGTAGCGAAAGATGTGCCGTCTGGCGCAAGGGTCGTTGGAAATCCGGCACGGATAATTTCACGGTAATAAACAGGAAAACAAGGGAAAGAAAAATGTTCGACGACAAGACACTACTGATTACTGGCGGAACTGGTTCGTTCGGTCATGCCGTACTGAACCGTTTCATCAATGACTTCAAGGAGATTCGCATCTTCTCCCGCGACGAGAAGAAGCAGGATGACATGCGGCATGAGCTGCAGAATCCCAAGGTCAAGTTCTACATCGGCGACGTGCGTGATCGTCAGAGCGTGGACGGCGTGATGCCGGGCGTGGACTACATCTTCTCGGCGGCGGCATTGAAACAGGTGCCGAGCTGCGAGTTCTTCCCGATGCAGGCGGTGCTTACCAATGTTGTCGGGACGGACAATGTGCTCAACAGCGCCATCGCTCACGGCGTCAAGAACGTTGTCGTGCTCTCGACGGACAAGGCGGCGTATCCGATCAATGCGATGGGCATGTCGAAGGCGCTGATGGAGAAGGTCGCGGTCGCGAAAGGGCGGTCGCTTGGAAAGGGCGCGGCGACGACAATTTGCTGCACACGGTACGGCAATGTGATGGCGAGCCGTGGCAGCGTGATCCCGCTCTTCATCGACCAGATTAAGGCGGGGAAGCCGCTGACAGTCACCGATCCGAACATGACGCGCTTTATGATGACGCTGGAGGATGCGGTTGATCTCGTGCTGTTCGCTTGGGAGCATGGCGAGAACGGCGACTTGTTTGTGCAGAAGGCTCCGGCGGCGACGATTGAGACTCTTGCCAAGGCTGTCCTTGAGTTGGCGAAAGAAGGAACGAAGTTACGTGATGCGGCGGCGAAGACCGAGATCAAGGTCATCGGCACGCGTCACGGCGAGAAGCTGTATGAGACGCTTGTCGGGCGTGAGGATATGGCGAAGTCGATTGACATGGGGAACTACTACCGCGTCCCTGCTGACTCCCGCGATCTCAACTACGACAAGTATTTCGTCGAGGGCAAGATGATTGCGCCCGAACTTCAGACCTACAACTCCCACAATACGGAGCGCCTCGATGTCGAGGGAATGAAGAAACTTCTGCTTAAGCTTCCTTTAATTCATGAAGAGTTCGGTATCTGAGTTGATACAAGGCGGCACCTATGCCGACGATAGAGGTTTGTTGCGCTTCTGCAACGACTTTGACATGTCGGCTGTGAGGCGGTTCTACACTATATCGAATAGCGCCGAGTGTCCTGTTCGAGGATGGATTGGACACAAGAAAGAGGTGAAGTGGTTCTTCCCGTTGAGAGGCAAAACCACTATCGTTTTGGAACCGATGGATTGTTCTCGCGCAGAGGCACCGAGGCGCAGAGAAGAGTTGGTTTTGGATGCGAACAAGCCAAGCGTCTTAAAGGTCGAGCCGGGAAACTGGTTTTGTATTACGCAGGACGGCAACGCGGAAGTGATGGTGTTTTCCAACTGCAAAGTAGGCGAGTATGAAAACGATGATTTAAGGAGATCCTTATGAAGAAACTCAAGGTGATGACAGTAGTTGGCACGAGGCCGGAGATAATCAGGCTTGCGTGTGTCTTGAAGAGACTTGATGCGAGTCCGGCTATAGACCATGTTCTTGTCCATACGGGGCAAAACTACGACTATGAGCTGAATGAGGTGTTCTTTGAGGACCTAGGTCTGAAAAAGCCAGACTTCTTCCTGAATGCCGCCGGTGGCAACGCCACGGTGACGGCGGGGAAGATTCTGGAAGCGATTGATCCTGTGCTGGAAGAGGTCAAGCCCGACGCATTCCTTGTCTTGGGCGACACCAATAGCTGCCTTTGCGCGATTGCCGCCAAGAAGCGCCACATTCCGATCTTTCACATGGAGGCGGGGAACCGCTGCTTTGATCAACGTGTGCCAGAGGAGTCCAACCGCAAGATTGTCGACCATATCAGCGACATCAACCTCTGCTACTCGAGCATCGCGCGCGAGTATCTGCTGCGCGAAGGATTGCCTCCAGACCAGGTCATCAAGACCGGCTCCCCGATGCTGGAGGTCCTGACCGAGCAGATGCCGAAGGTGAAGCGCAATGCGGCAAAGGTGCTGAAGCAAATGGGCGTCGCCAAGGGAAAATACTTTGTCGTGAGCGCCCATCGTGAAGAGAATATTGCAGAGGAGCGGCATTTCTTGAATCTTGTCGAATGCCTGAACGAAATTGCGAAGGAGTACAAGCTGCCGATAATCGTCTCTACACATCCTCGCACCCGCAAGATGATTGAGAAAAAGGGTGTGAAGTTCGACAAGCTCGTGAAGCTCATGAAGCCAATGGGCCTTACCGAGTATCTGGCGTTGCAGCTGAACGCGAAGGCCGTGCTTTCAGATTCGGGGACTATTAGCGAGGAGTCTAGCATTCTCGGGTTCAAGGCGCTCAATTTGCGTGAGGCGCATGAGAGGCCGGAGGCGATGGAGGAGGCGGCTGTAATGATGGTTGGGCAGAACAAGGAGCGCATCCTTCAGGCGCTCAAGCATCTGACCATCGCCAAGCCGTGCAGGAAGGTGTACGACTATTCCATGCCAGATGTGAGCGAAAAGGTGGTAAGAATCATTGTTAGCTACACAGATTACATCAAGAGAAGGGTGTGGGGCGAATGAAGATTCTAGTTACTGGAGCCAAGGGGTTCGTCGGGCGGAATCTGTGTCTGACTTTGGAGCAGATGCCCGATGTCGAGGTGTTGAAGTATGACCTTGGCGATGAGCCGAAGCTGGATGAGTATGCGGCAGAGTGTGACTTCGTGATGCACCTTGCCGGGGTGAACCGTCCGAAGGATCCTGCTGAGTTCAAGACAGGTAACACGGTCTTCACCGAGGATATACTTGAAAAGCTGTCGGCACGGCAAAATCCTCCGCCGGTGCTCCTCAGTTCCAGCATCCAGGCCGCGCTCGACAACGACTACGGAAAAAGCAAGGCGGCGGCAGAAGAGGCCGCAAGGGCGTATGGCACGAAGACAGGTGCGCCAGTCTTCATCTATCGGCTCGCCAATGTATTCGGCAAGTGGTGCCGTCCCAACTACAATAGCGCGGTCGCAACGTGGGTGTACAACATTGCGCGTGATTTGCCAATAATGGTGCGCGATCCTGCGGCAACTGTGACGCTTGTTTACATCGATGATGTGATGAAGAGTTTTGTTGGATGTCTGGAACCACGAAATACACCAAATACACGAAATGAAATCTTGAGCGTTGAGCCAAGTTATACGAGGTCGCTCGGTGAGATTGTGGAGTTGATTAAGAGTTTCCATGACGAACCTAGCAACCTTATGGTGCCGAATCAAGCGGATGGCTTTACCAAGAAACTCTACTCAACCTATCTTGCGGCGTTGCCGGAGGACAAGTTCAGCTATCCGCTCACAATGCATTGCGACAATCGCGGCAGTTTCAC
>OCTW011603850.1_pt1 | contig 26403 bp, 21 predicted proteins | sample 1539671 | NCBI WGS metagenome assembly OCTW01 (sample SAMN02144230, study PRJEB22623) | gut metagenome | biome: sheep rumen | host: Ovis aries | place: New Zealand | reverse complement strand
ATTACTCATATTACCCATATTACCGAGGAATACGGTCAAGACACATCAGCCTCTGGAATAGAAGATGCCTTCGACTTCACTCACACAAATAACCATGAAGACAGCTCTTCATCTGGTAGCGGCATAGGCTCCGCCATTGCAGAAGTTCTGTTGCAACCTCATGTAGCACCTTCGCCATCTGGTGGTGGAAGCTCATCTGGTGGATGGAGAGATGATGACGATGAAAAGGAGAAAAATAAGAATCATAATTATACACCACGTAAACGTAAAAGATAAGTTATGACAAAAAATAGAACTATACCTCTGAAGGACGAGCCATTGGCTCAGTTCGATGACGTTTGCAGCAAGATTGATAACCTCGAAAAGGTTGTCAATAAGCAGAACGAGTATATGAAGAGCATTGCCGGAAATGGAGGCTACAATAGTGAGTTCAATTTTATTTGTAATGAGTTCAATGTCCGTCAGACAATTGAGAATGCCTTGGACGAATACCTTCAGAAGAAGAATCTGCAGATAGAAAAAGCAGACAAAGACAATCTCCTATCCGAAGCAAAGCAGATGTTGCAAGAATACATGGATGCACTTAAAGCTGCTACGGAAGCCCATAAGCGGTATGCAGAGAAAATGAAAAGGTTGGCTAAAGATAAAACACCTCGTGATGAAAGCGTCCAATTTTCTGTTACTGTCCTACATCCACAGCAGCCTCAGTCTGCCAAAGGTATGTTTGCCTATCTATTCCTTCGCTTACCCTGGTATCATGTCCGTTGCTTCTTTGTCTCTTCCTATTTCAGACGATGGCTCATCATTATTATGGTATGTCTCTGGGTTGTATCTGTATGCCTGACCTGTATCATGGCTATTGATAATGCACGTATGCATCAGGTGTATAGGGCTGTGCTCATGCACACTGGAACTTAAAAACAAAGAAAAAATGATGACATCAATAAAGATAAAGTTAAGACCATCTACTAAAGATGGCAAGGAGGGAGGTCTCTATTTTCAGATTATCCACAATCGGGTAGTCCGTCAGTTGAATACTGATTATAAAGTCTTTGCAGGGGAATGGGATGCTGAGTCGGAAAGCGTTATCGTAAATGGTAACCGTTCCAACCTATTGTTGGGTATTCAAGAACGTCTGACTTGGGATGTGGCCCGCCTGGAAAAGGTCGTCCGTTCGTTGGAAACGGAACGCCGTCGCTTCACAGCAGAAGACGTGATCACCATGTTCCATAAACTGACCAAGGAGTCCTCCCTCTTTACCTTTATGCATGGTGTCATAGCGCAATTGAAGCAGTTGGGTAAAGTCCGCACATCGGAAACCTATACTGCTACACTCAATAGCTTTATGGCATTCCGTGAAGAGCAGGATGTGCCACTTGATGGCATCAGTTCTGATTTGATGCTCATGTATGAAGCTTATTTGAAAGCCAGAGGTGTACGTATGAACACCATTTCGTTTTATATGCGTAACCTTCGGGCTGTTTATAATCGTGCCGTGGAGAAAAGGCTGACTCCACAAAACAATCCCTTCCGTCACGTCTATACTGGAGTAGATAAGACCGTGAAGCGAGCAATACCAATTAAGGACATCAAAGCCTTGAAGGAGTTGGACTTATCCATGAAACCATCATTGGACTTCGCCCGCGATATGTTCATGTTCAGCTTCTACACCAGAGGAATGTCTTTTGTGGATATGGCATATCTCAGAAAGACAGACATAAAGAATGGCATTCTGACCTATCGAAGACGAAAGACAGGACAGGAACTAAGTATCAAGTGGGAGAAGTGCATGGCTGAGATAGTTGCTAAATACCCTGAAAATCAAACAGAATTTCTTCTCCCTATCATTAAAGAACAAGGCAATGGTCGAAGGCAATATGACAATGCGCTGCATCTTGTCAACTATCGCCTGAAGGAGCTTTCCACAAGGCTGAAACTCCAGCGACCACTCACCATGTATGTGGCTCGCCATTCATGGGCCAGTGTTGCCAAGGCAAAGAATGTGCCGTTGTCAGTTATCAGCGAAGGAATGGGACATGACTCAGAGGCGACAACACAGATATACCTCGCTTCATTGAAAACGTCGGTTGTTGATAAAGCAAACAAGATGATATTGGGACTTTTATAAACAGAAAAATGTTTAGCAAATTTCTCAATCTCTTTCCAAGAGACGTGGAGTAACAAAAACACATTGATTTGCTGACAATTCAGCGTGTTTTGTAGTGTGTTTTGCTAAACAAAGTGAAAAAGAGACCCGCCAAAAGTCAGTTTTCACAACAAATAAGGTGGATTTTGCCCGAAAAATAGTACCTTTGCAAGCAAATATCCGTCTCTTGGAAAGAGACGAATGGATATTCTCTACAAACGACCCCAATTCCGAAAGGTAAAACATAAAAGACTCCTCATAGTGCTTGAAAGGGTTGGGTCACCCGTAGGGACGCTACTGAGGGAGTTACTTTGTCGTGAATGAGGAATAAAAGAATAGAAGCCATAATCGAGGAGCTTAAAGACCAATATCTAGAGAAGGATAGATACAATAGGCCCTGGATTATTGGCTTTAGCGGTGGAAAGGACTCAACGGTACTGCTTACTCTTGTTTGGATTGCTATGCAAAGACTGCGTGAGGAAGGCAAGGCATTGGATCGTAATGTTCATGTAGTGTGCAACGATACAATGGTAGAGAATCCGATCATTGAGGAGTACGTCACGAAGGTATTGGATATGATAGCAAGGGCGGCCAAGGATCAACAGATGCCTGTTTCTGTAGCAACAACAACTCCTGAGCTAGAGGATTCTTTCTGGTGTTGCGTGATTGGTAAGGGCTATCCTGTTCCAAATAATTCCTTTCGTTTCTGTACAGAGAAGATGAAGATTAAGCCCACCTCCAAGTTCATTACAGATCAGGTGGCTGCTGATGGCGAGGCAATTGTGCTGGTTGGTACACGTCTTTCGGAAAGTCAGGCGCGTGAACGCTCCATCAAGCGTCATGAGATTAAGGGCCATCGTTTGTCGAAACACCCTCTGAATCCCAATACGTACACATACGCCCCCATCAAGGAATTGATGTTGGAAGAGGTCTGGTGGATTATCAACGCCATTCCTTCACCTTGGGGATTTGACAATGAAATTTTGTACAAGATTTATCTCGATGCTTCTGCTGATGACTATGAATGTCCTACAGTAGTGACAGATGACAGTCACCGCTCTTGTGGTCAGAGCCGCTTTGGTTGCTGGATTTGTACGGTGGTGAAGGAAGACAAGTCGATGACTTCGCTAATAAAGAATGGCATAGAGTGGATGCAGCCACTGTTGGATTTCAGAAACAGGCTGGTTGACAATCGTAATGTGTCAGAACTACGCTGCTCTACACGAAGGAATGGGCAAAAGGCTGTTGATGGGACGGGCCACAATATGGGCAACTATACGATGGAATACCGCATCCAGTTGCTTCGAGAACTGCTAACTGTTCAGAAGGACACACAGGCATACCGTTCAAGTATTGACCTGATTACGAATCAGGAACTCATAGCCATTCAGGTGTTGTGGTATAGAGATGGCAATTTCTCTACAACAGTTAATGACATCTACAACGAAGTGTATGGCTACAACATTCCGAACACCAACATTGGTTTGCAAGAGCGCATACTCTTAGAGAAAGCCTGTGCAGACAATCCCAATCATTACCAGTTGATACAAGAACTGCTGGCTTTGCAGAAAAACAAGGTGCTGCTGATGAGGAAATACGGCCTACAGACGGACTTGGAATCTCGTCTTGAATCATTTGTGAAGGAGGGCGAGTCATGATAATCAAGTCTATCACACTTAGCAACTATCGCCTTTATGAAGGCAAGAACATCATCACGTTCATACAAGATAATGACAAACCCATTTTCCTGATTTCTGGTGAGAATGGCTTTGGAAAGACCACATTCCTTCACTCGTTGATTTGGTGTCTTTACGGCAGATTGATAACAGAAGTGGAAGCAGAAGTAAGAAAAGATATTGCCAACAGTGGCTACAACGCTTTCCTCAGGAACAATCTAAACAACAACGTAAGGGAAAAGCTCGAAGCACTTGATGCTTCGAAGAAGGATGCTATCAAGCGCAGAGGATATTCTTCTGACAACGAAGACCTGAAACGCTTGACTACCTATTATGTTGCCATTGAATTTGAGGATGTTGTGATACCGTCTCTGCCTTGTACGTCGCTGAAAGTGGTGCGCTCCTACGATATGGTAACAGAAAAAGAGAATGTCGATATTCTGATAGATGGGCAGAGGAACGAACTAACAGCGACCATCGGTTCAGAGGTGTTCATCAACGACTTCATCCTCAACAAGGACATTGCTCGTTTCTTCTTTTTCGATTCGGAACAGATCGTCGCTTTGGCAGAAACCAACACCTCTACAGAAAAACGCCGTTTGTGTTCTGCGTATAACGAGGTGCTGGGAGTACGTAAATACGAGGACTTGAAGAAGAACCTAGAAAATGTCAGGTTGCGTTTCCGTAAGAAATCATCAGATGTGGCCAGTCGCGAAAAGTTCATTTCGATGCTCAACAAACAGGAAGAATTGGAAAAGCAAGTCGCAGATAAAAGGTTTGCATTGTCTAATCTCGAATCGGAACTCCTTCAACTACGCAGCAAGGATGAAGCTATTCAACTTCAGCTGATGCGCGAGGGTAACGATGCAACTTCTACAGAGATAGCCCGAATTGAAAAACTAATCGAGGCAACGAAGCAGAAGGATGAAGAGTACAAGCATCAGTTACGGCAGTTTATCGACTATGCCCCCTTTGCCATCACGGGAAAGTTGTTCAAGGACACCCGTGACCAGATTGAATATGATTTCAAACTGCGTGAGGCAAAGAATGACCAATTGAGCAGAAACCTCGTAGTGAGCCAAATCACATCAGACCTTATGCTCATGTTTGAGCATACAACGATTTCTACCCCTGAGAAGTCGGAACTGATTATGCAGGTTCAAGATGTGCTGGAGAAATACAAGCACGAAGTGACTGAAGAAAACGTGCTGCTATCTGTCTCAGAACAAGACTACGAAGAGTTTCTTGCCATATACAACAATCTGACCACTACATATAGGTCGGAGTTCGAACACTTGGCAGAGGACTATAAGAAGAATAAACTTGTACTGGAGCGTAACAGCAGAAGACTATCAAACATTCAGAGTAAAGAGAAGGACGAACTGATCAAGTCCATCCGTGCTCAAAAAAATGAGTTGGAGAAGTCTATTGCAAAGAAGGACGTTGAGATACGTCAGATGCACGAATCTATCGGTGAGATGTCGCAAGAACTTGCTACAATCAGCAAGCAAGTCAGCGAACTCAGCAAGAAGGTAAGTTTGGACGATAGCGATGCAAAGAAAGATGCCGTAGCGGAACAACTCATCGACGAACTTTCAACTTTCCTCATTTCGCTAAAGCAAGAGAAGAAGTATTCGCTGGAGCGTCGCATCAAGACAACTCTCAATACACTCATGCACAAGGAGGACTTTATAGGCAAGGTGGAAGTCGTCATCAACGGGGAGGATATGGATATCAACCTTTATTCTGTTGATGGAAATGTTATCAGTAAGGATGCACTTTCCAAGGGAGAACAACAACTCTATGCCACCTCCATTCTGAAGGCTTTAGTAGATGAATCGGGTATCCAGTTCCCCGTGTTCATAGACTCGCCTTTGCAGAAGTTTGACAAGAGCCACGCGACAAAGATTATAACCGAATTCTATCCTCAGATATCAAAACAAGTGGTTCTGTTCCCGTTGCTCTACAAGGAGTTGACAGCAGAAGAGTATAATGTGATGAGACCCATAGTCAAATCAACTTACTTGATCAAGAATGATGTCACCCATTCATTCTTTGAGGAAGTGCCGGTAAACGAATTCATAAAGGAAAGCTAATATGTTCACTCAGATAAAGACAACAGCAAAGAACAAAGAAACCGTAACGGTTCTCACTCGTAAGTTCGCCTTGGGAGCAGAGAATGTTATAGCTCGTATCGCTATCGCATATTCACTGCAAAGTGGTGTAAAGTTCTCACCATTTGATGTGAAAGATTCGGGTGGCAAGGAATATTCAAAAAGCGTCCTGTTTGGCAACCTCTATACCATCTATGCAGCCATCATGTGCAAGCACTACAATATCAAGATGTCTGACAAAGACTTACCTCGCTATTTCAAGATGCATCTTGACGATGGTCTGGAACGCATTATGGCTGACGTTAAAGACAACCCTAATCTGGTAGGATTCGACTATTTGTTTGACAAGATAGAATTTGGACTGGGACAGATATGCTAAGGGACTGTAATTTTGAACTCTCGTATTCTTCAGGCTTGAAACACGGGCCAAAAGAATTCTTTACAGAGGCTTTGATTGAAAGTAAGTCTTTTGATCTTGGCTTGGGGTTCTTCTCTACGTCTGGGATACGATGCCTTGCATACGGCTTCGCTTTGTTCATCGCTAATGGTGGGCGAATGAGGGTCGTGATTAACCATATCCTTAGTGAACAAGACAAACTGGCCATCGAAAAAGGACAATCGGGTATCATAGACAGTTTTGAGGACAAGATTCTTAATAACGTCACCCAACTTTGTAGCACTCTTTCCCGTCAGGATGAGCAGTTCTTTAATTGCTTCTCCTATCTGATTTCTGTAGATAGGATAGAGTTCGTGGCAACCATATCGACCCAAGGCGGACTTGGGCATGATAAGTATGGTGTATTCACGGATGAGCGAGGCAACAAGGTTGCCTTCAGCGGCTCAGCAAACTTCTCGCAGACAGCAATGGAACTGAATAGCGAGACTATTACTGTGTTTACGTCCTGGCAATCGTCTGAATACGTCAAAGACCTTGAAGCCAAGTTCAACGATAATTGGCAGGAGGATAACGAACACCTTATTCATATTCCTATCAGCAAGGTCACTTCATATATCAAGGACAAGTTTGGCAGTGTAAAACTTAAGAATTTACTTGACCGTGAAATCGATCTGCGTGATGTAAAAGAGATTGACTCTTCAGACCCAATAACATCCCAACCTCTTCCTGAATATCTTGTTGAGAAGATGGAACTCAAAGAACAAGAGCCTCGGTTCCCATTCCCATCTGAGCGTTCCATCCAGGTTAATGCATACAATGCGTGGATAGAGAATGATAGAAACGGAATCTTTGCTATGGCTACTGGTTCTGGTAAAACTGTTACGGCTCTGAATTGTCTACTGAAGCAGTATCAAGAGAATGGTTTCTACAAAGCCATGATTGTAGTTCCAACAAGAGCATTGGCATTGCAATGGGAAGATGAAGTAAAGCATTTCAATTTCCAAAACATTGTCTCTACCCATACAGAAAAAGATTGGAAAAATCTATTATCTCGCTATACGACCAAATCTCTTTTGAGCCAAAGGAAGAATATTGTTATCATCACAACCTATGCAACATTCATTCGGAAGTACATACAAGACTTCATAAGAAGCACAAAAGGTATTGAGAGCTTTGTTTTTATTGCTGACGAGGCTCACAATCTTGGAGCTACTGGCCCAATAAAGCATCTACCTCTTTCTATAAAATATAGAATAGGTCTATCAGCAACTCCTGAACGCATATATGATGAAGGCGGCTCAAAGAAGCTATATGATTTCTTCAACTCAGAACCTCCGAAATACACCTATCGTTTTACTATGAAGGATGCGATATGGAAGTCTGACCCACCAATTTTGTGCCACTATGAGTATTATCCTCTGTTCGTTAGTTTGACCCCTGACGAGATGGAGCAGTACAATATGATTACGGAGAAACTCAGAAAGTTTATTGACCCGCTTACGGGTAAGTATAAGAAAGAGGCCGAGATGCTTCTGATGGCACGGAAGCGCATCATCCACAAAGCAGCTAATAAGAAACAGAAAGTAGCCCAACTGCTGGATGAGCAAAAGAAGAAAGGCAACCTCAACTATACCTTTGTGTTCGTTCCAGAGGGCTACGAACCTGACTATGCAGAGATAGATGACTACAACATCGACAACGAGGATATTCACATCATCGACGAATACTCGCAGATGTTCCGTGAACGCAAGTATTCCTACCATCAGTATATTAGCGGGCTTGACGATGCGCCATCAATACTCGATTCCTTTGAGCGTGGCGATATACAGATACTCTTGTCGATGAAATGTCTTGATGAAGGTGTTGATATTCCCAGGGCACAGAATGCTATATTCATATCAAGCACGGGCAATCCTCGCCAATTCATTCAACGTCGTGGACGTGTACTGAGAACATGCAAAGACAAGGATATGGCTTACATCTGGGATTTGATCGTGATGCCGCCAGACATTTCAGAATCTGCATCCTCTGTAGAGCGTAGCCTCTTTGCAGGTGAAGTACGACGAATTCTGAATTTTGCAGCTTTGGCAGACAATAAGATCGATATCCTCTATGGCGAATTGAAACAGGTTTGCGACTCTTTGAACATCCCCATGTTCGATTTGCTTGATACAGAAGAAGAACAATATAACTAAAAACATATTTGGCTTATGGCAATACAAGATGAAATGTATAAAATGATAGAGCAAGAAATTGATCTCGTTGTTAAAGAAGAGCGAGAAAAAGTGCTCGTTGATATTGACAAAGCAAAGAAAGTCGCCAAGATGCTGACGGAACTCAGCGTTGACAAATCAGAAGCCGACAGCTTGGTGAATCAGTATATGGCTAATATTAAGAACATCTGTAATTCATAACGACTATGAAGATAAACAGTATTACTATTAACAACTTCCAGTCCTATTATGAGGAGCAAACCATTGAGTTTGGTGATGGCCTGAATCTAGTGATTGGAAATGGTGGAAAAGGCAAGTCAAAACTATTCAATGCCTTTTATTGGGTGTTGTTCGGTAAGATATATGTCACAAGTGAAGGTTGGTGTACGACAGATGACCTGTATCTTAGTTCTCATAAGGCTCTTCACAAGTTTGAGTATATCAACAAGAAGGCCTTGTACGATGCAAAAATAGACGGCAAGGTTGACTGCTATGTACAATTAGACCTGACAGATGACAGAGGTAGGAATTACATCATCGAACGTCAGGCAAGTGCAATACGTCAACCCGTTCAGGAATGGGACAAACCTGAATCTTGGGATGTCAGGCCCTCTTCATTGAAAGTAACTTATGATGTCGCTACAGGGACTAAAAGTGATAATGGCATCATGGCTGAGAGTATTATTGCAGATTTGTTTCCTGAAGGCATTCGCGGCTACATCTGGTTCCAAGGAGAATCTTTAGACAGCCTTATAGATTTCAGAAAGAAGCAGAATCTGAAGGATGCAGTGAGACATATCTCGTATTATCCCTATTACGAGAAATTGACTTCAATAATATCCAAGTCAAAAACTAAAATTGAGTCTCAGGAATCAAAGAGGTTGAAAGAAGCTAACAAACAAAACTCTGAAATAAGAAGTTTGTTGTTAAAAATAGACTTCTTGCGAGGGAGAATACAGACAGAGGAAGATAATAAGAAGAAGTACGAAAACAACATCGCCCAAATCGAAATTGCTTTAGCAGATGATGAAACCAAGATGCAAGGACTTGCTGGCTTCTCAAAGCTTATCAAAGACTATGACGATTGTGAGAAAGAGATAATAAGAATCAATAATCAACTTACAGAAATCGACAATAATCAGCGAAGCCTTCTTCCTTCACTTTGGATTCTCCGCGGTATAGACAAGCTGGTTGAACAAAGCAAGGAAATTATTTCTTCACACGTAGAAGTGGAAACGGCAGTACCTGAAAGGAAGTATATTGATGAACCAAGTAGAGCCAAATTGGAGGAAATTCTTAATAAAGATCATCAATGTTTCGTTTGTGGTTCTCCTGTTGACGAGGCCCATCCCCATGCTGTGGAATGGATTATGAATCGCTTACGGATGCAGGAGGAGTATTACAAGGAGTTGGATGACTATCGTAACAACATGGAGTTCTCAAAGCAGTTCAATATGTTTGTGGGTAAAATACAAGACTACCCTGACTTCGTATTGAGAAGCTTGAGAGGTATAGATAAGCAATTCCAAGATACAGAAGAGGAGATGGACAGGCTCATTGCCAAGAGACGGAAGTATCTGGGAAAGAAGTCTGATTTGGATAAACAGATTGAGTCTATCAAGCAGAAATATGGTGTTGACCCTCATCGTGAAGCCAGTAGCGTTCCAACGCTAACAAGTAACATCAGGGCTTCACGTGGCAATCTGGAGAAACAGAAAAAACTTTTGGAGTCCTGTAAATCCGCCATCAACGATTATAAGAGACAACAGGAGAATGCAGAACGTGAACTGAATGGAATGGGTACCAATAATACAGGGACTGTAACGCAAGTTGCTGAAACCGAGTGGAAGCACATTTCAACTTTCTTAGAGGATGTCTGCCGTTCTGTACAGGAAAAAGCCCGTAAAGAACTGCTCCATAAGATAGAGGACAGGGCCAATCAGTTCTACGAGAAATTTACAGAACATGACAAGGGCTATAAAGGTCGTGTGGAGATAGACGAAGACTATTCCATCACCTTTGACGGCGGTTTGAATACTAGTCATGAAGATAGAAAGAAGATGAGTATTATCAATGCGCTGCTTGCCTTGAACCAAGAGGCTATAGGTACGTATTATCCCTTTATTAGCGATGCTCCGACTTCCAGCTTCGACCCAAGTACAACGCATAAATATCTGATGGGTATCAAAGATATCTTCGGCCAGTCTATCATTATGACGAAGGACGTTGAAGTCGGTAGTGACAAATACGAAGACCTATTTAACCAAGGGAATGTGTCACGTATCATCCAACTTGAAAGCAAAATTTATTGCGCTGATACGAAAGAGCCTGAAATATGGGAAGTTTCAACTATTGTAAAAGAACTCAAATAATAAAGAAATATGGATAATATATTCGAATTGCGATTCTCCTTCGAACAAAAGACAAAGGACGATGTAATATATAAATTCTCCAACAAACAAGGAGGAGATTTCAACGTGTTTTCTTTTCATTGGCAATGTTTTGTATGGGCTGCGATCATCGGTTTCTTAAGAAACGAGCGTCGTCCACTAACACCACCTATTGCGGATAAACCTTTCAGTTTGAACACAATGATGAATAATCATGGTGAGAAAGACGCTCAGGCTCTCATTTGTCTTGCTATAGCAAAGGCTGGCTCACTAGACATTATGAAGAATCCTACCGATGCAATAAATCTCATAAACGAGTATGCCAATGGCGGCTTCTATCATATTATGAAGTTGATGGAGAATGGCGAGAATTCCTTCAACGACTTGGAAAAAGTGAAGCAGGAGATCTTCTCGCGAAACTACAACGTAGACGGTGCACCGCTGCCTATTCAATCTGCCGAAGAATACATTGTGCCCGAAGAAGCATATAGTCAGAAGGCAACTGAACAAGAACCTGCTCCAGATGAAATCGTCGCTACCGCGTCCGCTTCACCAAGGAAATCCCGTCGGTGGACATTCAAAGAAGAGAAAGACCTTGTGGGTTACTTCCAAGCTGGAATGACCATAGAACAACTGACTCGCCTGTTTGGAAAAAGTGAAGATATCGTGAAAGAAAAGCTAATGCAGAAGGGATTTGCAATATGAATAGAACTCTTCATTTCTTCGATTACGAGCATTGCTATATTCTTTGTACAAAGAATGTTATAAGGATTCGTCAGAAAAAATTAACGGTGAAACAATCGTGGCGAAGCTAGTACTTCTAGTGGCAATATTTGATTGTTTAGAAAATAATGTGTTCATAAACAACCAATTCGTTATCAATGGCCAGTTGGAAAAACGATATATTATATTGATGCAACAATTTACGAAGAACTCACAGTTTGAAGAAACAACATGAATAGAGAAACCCTTTTGGCATTTGGAAAGTGATGGCTTCTGGCATCTTAACTATCAAGGTGAACGTCTCGGTAAGGGCCATACTCCTTTAAAGACATGGCAGAAAGACAATGTTGATTACGCCTATTTTGATGATCCTCTATGGATCCTTTTACAGAATAAAACGTGGCGTACAAAGTTACGTAACTATATCATCGAACATAAACTGACAGGTGATTTATAGAGTGAAGATTGCTATAGATGGTTGGGGTATATTTGCATCTATTTTACTTGCAGCTTGACGAGTATGAATGGAATCATTCATGGATTCATTACTCTCATATTAGTTGTAACAGGAAACATTAAGCGTACAACAGAGGGTATCTATACACCACCCCTTAATGTTAGCAACTTAAATCGCATTGGTTATATATCGTGAATCGTTCTTCCTCAATAATCCTCTTCTTAACAGAAATAATGATTACAATGGGAGTCCATATTTTGAGTTTGTGAGATAATAATCAATCGTCTATTGGCGAGAATTGTTGACATTATTTGTTAAATATAGGTTTTTCCGTGAGATTTTCACGGAAACTGTTGCTGCTCTCGATTTTTTATATTAATTTTGCACCCAAAAGATGTTTCATTCTTGTATTTTCAAAAAACATCCATTATGGTAGAATCGTTTATAGTAAAGAATTATATGTCCTATAGGGATCAGGTGGAGTTGTCATTTCTCGCTTCAAAAAAGGAAAAGACATCTACATTACCGCCTGAGTGGTATCAAGAGATTGACGGCAAGCGAATACTGCGGTTGTTGCTATGTGTAGGACTGAATGGCACTGGCAAATCAAAGATGTTTTCAGCTCTTAACTATCTTAGGATGATAGCTACAGATAAACCGGATAAACCAGATGACAGACCGAAGTACAGACCGTTTCTGCTAGATGATGATTCGCGTAACAAGCCAACTGTGCTCACTATATCGTATTATATAGGTAATATATCTTATAATTATAAGGTGGCAGTGAGTGCTGATAGGATAGAAGAGGAGGTTCTGCGGCAAACTGGGAATCCACCAATTTATCAAAGAATATATAATAAGGAGAAAGATACTGTTACTATCAAGTTTGGACAGGCCTGCGACCTGAGTAAAAACGACCAACGAATGTTGGAAGCAAATGTGATTCAGAACAGTACAGTTTTGTCTGTGTTTGGCGCCTTGAATTTGGAGAGTGTCATTCTGAGACAAAACTACGATTACTTTAATCAAAGAATCAGTTTGGTTAGGCGTGGTGATCAAAGTCTGGCTGATAGGCTGCAAACTGGCGATCAAGAACGCGATAAACGTGTGAAGACTTTATTGCTGAAACTATTGGCAGACGTGGGAACAAACATAGTGGACTACGAGGTGGACGATGCGAGTGTGCTGATTTCTGACTTGGTAAAAAGTGGAGCTCCAGAGATTGTTGTTAAGGCCATGCAGGAGCAGTATCCTACGGGCATAATATCACACAAGAACTTGCGGTTTATTCATTCGACAGCTCATGCTGGCAAAAAATCACTTGATAGTGGGGTGGAGTCGTTTGGTACGATTAACATTATAAGGTTGCTAGTGGTAATATACGACATCGTAATGGGGAGAAAGTGTTCCTGCATAGATGAAATTGATGCGGGTATACATGCTAAGGCCCTGGCTTTTATCATAAAAATGTACCTCTCGATAGCTGAGAATTGTCAGATCGCCGTAGCAACTCATGACTTGAGTTTGTTGGGAAATCCTGATTTAAGGCGTGATGCAGTTCGTATGTTTGAGAAGGATGAAAACGGCAGTACCTATATACGGAAACATGTTTATGTACATAATACCATCAATTTTCAGAAACAATATAGTAAGAACCTTGATCCGAAACTGGATGAATTGATGGCAAAGAGTGAGCTGTTTATAGAATATCGTGATTTGGTGAGTGAATTCTTGAAGGAGCTACAAAAACTACAAGACGTGAAAAAATAACGAAAAGTATTATATTTGCACTGAAGATTTAATAGAAATTCCAATTTTCCGTGAAAATCCCACGGAAAATATTGGAAGTTCTATTTTTTTTGTGTACCTTTGCGGCAGTTATTAATTAAAAATTGATTAAATAATGAGCAAAGTTAAAAGTTTTTCGGTCGGCAATGGAGACATGTTCTACATCCGACACAACTCAGACAACTTTACGACAATTGACTGTTGTCTTACAGATGACGTTAAGGATGACATCCTTGACGAGATTGAAACGGAATCATCAGGTAAAAGCATCAAGCGTTTTATTTCGACCCATCCTGATGATGATCATATCAAAGGTTTGGTGGAGTACGACGACAAGTTTGGCATCCTGAATTTCTATCGTGTTGATAACAATACAACTAAGAAGGGTACGGAAACGGATGATTTCAAGAGGTATAAGAAACTGCGCGATGACAGCAAGAAAAGCTTCGAACTTAAAAAAGGGTGTAAGCGTAAGTGGATGAACGAGTCGGACAACGAACGTGATGGAGCCGGGCTTTATTGTTTGTGGCCTATAACAGATAACGACCTGTATAAGGAAGCGTTGGAGACGGCAGCAGATGGCGGGAGCCCTAACAATATTTCGCCGGCTATTAAGTATCTTGTAGGCAAATTTTCATTCCTGTGGATGGGTGACATGGAAAAGGATATGCAAGAAGAGTTTGATAAAAAGGTGACAAATACTCATAAGACCATAGTGTTTGCACCCCACCATGGCAGAAAGACTGGTCACATCCCCAAGTCGCTAATGGATAAGTTGACACCAAAATTAGTGATTGTTGGCGAGGCACCTAGTGATGAGTTAGATTACTATAGCGGCTATGACACCATCACACAGAATACGGCAGGAGATATTTTATTCGAGACAAATGGAGACTATCTTGATATTTTCGTATCGGAGGATGGATATAACAAGACAGATGGTATGGTAACGAATGCCAATCATGATAGCCATGATGGCATGAAGTATTTGGGTAGTATTAAGGAAGATTAGGCCTATGATGGATAAGTACATTAGAGTAGCAAGGGTATATCCTGCAATTTTGGGAATGCTCCCCATATGCATATTGTTGGCCATGTGTATGGGGGAGTGGTTTCCTCAATATCAAGTACTGGTTGGCAATCTGCAGTGGGTGTTGTGTCTTATCGGCGGTACTGCGCTGGTTAGCATGGCTGTTGGTTATCTGGTAAGGGAAGTGTTTAAGGAAACGTCAAAGTGGCTTTTCCAGTACCGCATGTTTAAGAAGGACGAGACAGAGATGCCTACCACCAAGATGCTGCTTTGGCAGAATACTGCCATTTCGTCGGCGTATCACAAGGAGATAGCTGCCAAGGTGAAAACGACGTTTGGCATTAAACTGCCAACCAAAGAGGATGAAAAGGCTGACCTTGATATGGCAAAAAAGACGATTGCAGATGCAGTGTATCAGATTAGGCAAAACTGTCGTGGCGATGTGATCCTGAGGCAGTACAACATAGAGTTCGGCTTCTGTCGAAACTATCTTGGTGCTAGCGTATGGAGCATTCTTTTAATAATAAGCATAGGCATAGCCAATATCTTCTGTGGCTGGTTGTCGTGGTGGCCCATTGGGGTGGTGTTGATAATTCAAGTCTTATTAATGGTCGCATGTTATCTGTTGTTGGAGACAAGAGGCTGGACATATGCTAGGTACTTATTTGCGACTTTTACAGGAAAAGAGAAACCGAGAGATTGTTGAGGTCTATGTAAAAAAATAAATAACGGTTGCCTGAAACATGCAGCCAATTAGGGATCCCCGCCACAGGACGGGTTACAATGATTATGGCAAAGGACAGCGATGGCCGTAAATTCAATCGCATTCCTGAATATGATCGAGTCCAGAATGGCAAGACCATTCATGTGTCTGCTCATGTCAGAAGCAATCGAAGCGATTGTAAAGGTCAAAAGAAAAAATGAATGCAACTTCTTTAAGGATTGTGCCATGGCGATGTGAATCGTTATGGCATTTTATTTTCCTTTTATTCATTGGTTAGTTCCACAGAGACTCCGTGACTATCTATGACACAAAAGCGGGGACTGAAACAGTTTGTTTACGCATTGTTTACGCAGACATGAAAAAAGGAGTTACGCAATTGGCGTAACTCCTTGATTTTCAGCGTGGACCAGCCAGGGCTTGAACCTGGGACCTCCAGATTATGAGTCTGTTGCTCTAACCAACTGAGCTACAAGTCCTGAATGTGGGCGCATCAAGGGATGCGGCTAATTCGTTTGCAAAGGTACGGTTTATCTGCGAATTATCCAAATTTTTTTTGGAAAAAGACGTGAAATCGGTTCTTTTTTGTACCTTTGCAGTCCAATGGAAACAGTAATTCTGAAAGACGAGACATTTCTGACGGAGCGGAGTTGCGCGACAATCGGGTTCTTCGACGGGGTTCACCGAGGTCATCGGTTTCTCATCGAACAACTGCGTCAATTGGCTTGCCGACGTGGTGAGCGGTCGATGGTCGTCACGTTTGAGCGTCATCCGCGTCAGGTGATTTGTCCTGACTGGCAGCCTCAGCTGCTGACGTCGCTTGAGGAGAAGGAGGCGTTGCTGGCTGCAACTGGAATCGACGTGGTGGTCGTGTTAAGATTTGATGCTGCGATGGCGGCTTTGTCGGCACAGGCTTTCATGAGCCGGGTGCTGAAAGACCGGCTGAATGTCGACGCGCTCTTGGCTGGTTATGACAATCGTTTTGGCCATGGACGTACGGAAGGTTTTGACGATTATGTCGGCTATGGTAAGACGATTGGGATTGATGTGGTTGGGGCTGAGGCTCTGATGCAGCAAGAGTCGGCGGTTAGCTCCACGCGCATCCGCCGGTTGATTTCTGAAGGACGGGTAGGGGAGGCTGCCGACTGTCTCGGCCGGCGCTATACGCTGAGCGGCAATGTGGTCCATGGCGAGCAGGTCGGTCGTCAGTTAGGCTTTCCAACGGCAAACATAGTGCCAGAGGACTCGCAGAAGCTGTTGCCGGCTGACGGTGTCTACGCTGTCGAGGTATGGACGAACGACGGTCGTAAGGTGGCTGGTGTGATGAACATAGGCACCCGTCCGACGTTTAACGGCCATTCCCGGACGCTTGAGGTCCACTTGCTGGACTTCTCTGGCGACCTCTATAACCGGCGCCTGACGGTCAGTTTCGCTGCCCGACTGCGTGATGAGCGCACCTTCACGTCGGCCGATGCCTTGCAGCAGCAAATGATCCTTGATGTAAATACAGCACGAGAAATATTAAACGGATAAATATCTATGAATAAAAGATTTAACCTTCTTAGAGCCATTGCCTATGTGCTGGTGTTTCTGGCCATCCAGGGGTTTGCCAGTGTCGTGGTGATGCTGGTGATGACATTGATGAAGGGTAAGCTGTCAGAACAATTGACGGCCAGCCAGACTGTTATCATGATGATCCTGTTTGCCGTCTTGACGATGATCGTCTTCGTGTGGGCCCGCTGGTTCCGGCCGTCGGCAAGCTATCTGAAGTCAAGACCTTGGACGGTGGTGGCATGGAGTGTCGTGGCGGCGCTGGGTGCCATCGTTCCGTCGATGTTTTGTCAGGAGTGGCTACCGGATTGGCCCGGATGGATTCAGGAGATCGTGGACGAGTCCGAACGTCAGTTTGCCGAGCTGATGCAAACGCGTGGCGGCTACTTCGTCCTGGCGCTCCTGGTCCCTATGGTCGAGGAGTGCGTGTTTCGCGGAGCGGTGTTGCGCACGCTGCTCGACTGGCAGCCCCGTCGCCGCTGGCTGATGATCGGTCTGTCGGCGCTGTTGTTTGCCGCGGCCCATCTGAATCCTGCCCAGATGCCTCATGCCTTTGTGATCGGGCTGTTGTTAGGCTGGATGTACAGTCGCACGGACAGCGTCATCCCGGGCATTGTCTATCACTGGGCCAACAATACGGCAGCCTATCTGCTGTTTGTCTTCTATCCAGATCCGTCGCTTGAGTTGATCGATATCTTCGGTGGTCAGGTGGGACGTGAGCTGATGGCAGTAGGCTTCTCGCTCTGCATCCTGCTTCCGGCGCTGTTCCAGCTTAACCAGACAATGAAGAAGGCCAGCAGTCGCTCTTGACTGTCTGGCCTTATCTACGCAGAAAAAGTTGTTTTTTAAAGTTATCCAAGCTTCACAGCTTCTTCTTCTTTTGTGTGTGTGAGTGTTTTAACTCTAAGTAAATGATTCTTTTATAGATAGAGAAAGCATAGAAATAATTCTTATTCAATCGTCCCTGTGGCCAGCCGCAGCGAGTCGCCGGCGACGTAGATGGTGTCTACGCCCTTGTCGTAGGCCATGGCCGGCTCGTCGCCGGCCGGGCCGACGGTAGCGTAGCTGTCGGGCGATGTCCACGTGTTGTTGGGCTGGAGCGACTGGTTGATGGCATTGCTCAGTGAGAGCACCACGGCCACCACGGCTGCCGCCTTGAACAATGGGCGCAGGCGCTCGGTCATGCTGACGGTTCGGGCCTTGACGTGCTGCGGCTGACCTTCGGTCATGCTGAGCAGCCGCTCGTCGAAGTCGTCGCCGAGTTCCGGAAGCTCGCTGTAAGCCTCGAAGAGCGGAGCATAGCGTTTCAGCTCGCCGGGCATCTCGTCGTCTGCCTGTGCGTAGAAAGCGCGCAGGATCTGCTCTTCCTGAAGCGTCGTAGAGGCTTCGAAGTAGCGCTCCAACAGTTGTTCGATGTATTTATAATCCATATTGTTCTGTTTCAAGAAACTTTTGTCGGACGGCCTGGCGTGCACGGTGAATGTTGACCTTCACCTGCTGCTCGCTGATGCCGAGCACCTCTGCAATCTCGCGGTATGCCTTGCCCTCGATGTCGCGCAGCTGTATGCATGAGCGCTGTTTCTCGGGCAGCTGATTCATCAATTGCTGCACCAGTCTGACGCGGTCGCGCTGGATGGCCTGCTCCTCGGGGTCGGCTCTGTATGAGCGGTCGGCCCTGTCGTGGTCGGCCTCGTCGAGCGATGCGTTCTGACTGTCAGCCCGCTTCATGCGGTCGAGAGCCATGTTGCGACAGATGGTCAGGCAGAAAGCCTCGATGGACTCAATCTCATCCCACTGCTCGCGTCGGTTCCAGACTTTGATCATGGTCTCCTGCACGACGTCCTCTGCCTCCGCATGGTTGAGAGTGATGCGGAGGGCCAGCCTGTAGAGCTCATTCTTCAGAGGCAATATGTCGGCCCGGAAATTGATCTTTTTCATCCTCTCTATTATGGAAGACGACTGACTGGGGGTGAAAGTTACAGTTACTGCAAAAAAAATTTTACTTGGGGAGCCGCACCCACTCCGCCGTGCGCTGACGGCCGTCGCGGTCGCGAAGCGTGAAGCGATATGCCCGCCCGGGCTCGAAGCCCCATCCGTAGAACTGGCTGGCGCTGCGCACGGGGCGTCCGTCGATGGCCACGACCATGTCGCCCTCGCGGAATCCGCACCGGTAGGGCTCGCCCTGTTCCCAGACCAGTCCTACGACGGGCATGCCCCGTTCAGCGACGAAGGCGATCTCCATCTGCTCGTTGCCGACGTGACACGTGTTGCCCTCCTCGTAAGGCTCAAAGCGCATGCGCTTGCGGCGTGGATTGAAGACGACGGCGCCCTGCTCGAGCACCTTGGCGCCCAAGTGGGAGCCGCCCTGAGTGGTCACGGCGTGAACGTCGGTGAACGTGAAGCGGCCCATGCGCAACCGCTCCAGAGCCAGGATGACCACCTCGCCACGTGGCTCAGCACCATAGTTGCCGATGGCATAGCGTCCCGTGCAGCGCCCCTCGACCTGCGCTCCGAGGGGCTGGCTGACGAGCGATTCGCCGTGGTCGAAGCTCTGCTTGTTGATGGAGTAGAACTGTCGGCTGCCGGTGTCGAAGCGCGCCCAGTCGGTGTGTCCTCCGAAAGGATTGACCTCGACGTAGGGCACATGATAGTTCAGCCGATACTTCACGTCGAAGCCTTCCTCGTCGTCGAAGAAGTCGCGGCGGTCGGTCAGCACGAGCAGCCGTCGGTCGACGTCGATCTTCATTGACAGACCACGATTGACGATGTCGAACCCGATGATGCCGTCGAAGTCGCGTCCAGTGACCGCTCGGCGGTGGAGCGTGGCCCGGCATCCCGTCAGCGCCAGTCTGCCGAGCCGGATTGTCGGCATCGTCAGGATGCTGACCGAGTCGGTGCGCCCGTTGGCGTCGTGGGCCAGCATGAATCCCGCCTCGCTGCAGAGGTTGAGGAAAGGCGAGTCCTCGTAGACCACCATCTGGCTTGACCCCGTGTCAATCAGGAACCGATAGGTCTGGCCCTCAATATCCACGGGCACGTAGACCTGCTCGTTGGTCCACTCAATCTCGATGGAATCGGCAAAATTTGAGGCTGAAACTGCAAAATCGGCACTATAGCGCACTTGTTGCGCCTTGCATGAGCAGCACAGCAGGAGCAACAGAAATGCCAGTGAGTAGGTCGGTCGCTTGGTCATAGTCTTGGGCGATGTTGTTTAGTGCCGGATTTTCTCGAATACTTCCGGCCGGTCGAGGTTCACCATATCGGCTTTCTTCTTCACTACCAGTCGGAACTGCGAGGTGTCGTCTTCCTGACAGGCTGCCATCACGCGGATGCCATGGCGGTGGCAGTAGCGCCGGAAGCGGCGGGTGATCAGCTCGGGCGAAATCTCGACGTAGCTTGGCGTGCAGACACTTTGCCAATACTTCAGGCGGTCGATGTCTTTGGCATTTACCTTGATCTTCATCTCGGGCGCCAGCCGAGTGAACTCGCGCAGTATCGTCTCTTCGGCAAACCAGAAGAAACTCTTGTCGGCAAAGCCCTTCTCACGGACGAGACTGACCAGCGTCGGGATGGGCGTGCCGCGCTTGACGTCGAAGAACACCTTGGCGCGGCCCTGCAGCGAGTCGAGCATTTCGGCGATGGTGGGGACGTGCAGTCCTGCAAACTGCGGGCCGAACCAGCTGCCGGCGTCGAGCCGCGCCACGTTGCTGGCCGTCATGTCGGCCAGGCGGCCGGTGCCGTTGGTGGTGCGGTCGAGCGTCTCGTCGTGCAGGTTGAAGAGCACGCCGTCCTTCGACGGCCTGACGTCGACCTCTACCCACGTAGCACCATGTTGCAGTGCGGAGTCGGCCGAGGCCCACGTGTTCTCAGGCGCCAGCGCATTAGCCCCGCGGTGCACCACCACTTCAATAGTATTTTGGGCAGCCACAGCTGTTGTGACTGCCCAAAAACATAGTGAGGTTATGAAGCCGCGCATATCAATAGCCGGCGTTCTGCTCCCACTTCGGGTTCAGGTCGAGCATGCCCTTCGAGATGGGGAAGACGCGGCGCGTCTTGTCGAAGTTGGCCGTCGGGAACGACTTGTAGTGGGGGAAGTACTCGTCCTCGAAGTGTCCGAAGCGGATCATGTCGTTGCGGCGCCAGTTCTCGTCAAAGAACTCGCGTCCACGCTCCTCATAGATCTCGTTGAGCGAGGGGTTGTGGTCGAGCTGCTCAGCCTTGGCATAGGCACGCACCTGGTTCACCAGGTCCTTAGCCTCGCTGGAGCTGCCCTGACGGGTCAGTGCCTCAGCCTTGGTCAGCAGGACGTCGGCATAACGGAGCAGAGGAATGTCGTTCGACTGGTTGCGCCCGTTGGCGTAGTCGTTGCGGGTGACATGCCACTTCGTGTTGCGCAGACCCTGGCGCCATCCTGTCAGGTTGTCGCCGACGTTGATGGTGAAGTCCTGTTCGACGAGGGTGATGTTGCGGGTCAGCTTCAGCGGGTTGCCCTCCTTGTCGAGGACGACCTGCGAGGTGGGCAGGAGCGTCTCGGGGTCGAGGACGAAGGCGGTGTTCTCGTCGCTGCCCGTAGCATAGCGGTAGTCGTCAAGATTCTCCGACAGGCCCACGATGAGCTTGTTGCGCTCGTCGCCCTTCAGGTTGAAGAGCTTGACGAACTCCGGCGTCATGGTCACATAGCCGCCACCCGAGTTGGTGAGCTGCTCGCCATAGTAGCTGGGGTTGAGGTTCTTCACGTCCTTGTAGCTGTGCGAGCGGCCATACTGCATGCCGGTCTGTTCGGTGGTGTGGTAGGGCATGACGTAGATGAAGTCCTTCACGGTGCCTGCCTGTGCACGCTCGGTGTTGTCAGATGCGAACTTGAAGCGGTAGGCATCGGGTCCGAGGGCGAACTTGCCACTCTTGATGATCTCGTCGCAGACGCTGATGCAGTCGGCCAGCTTCTCGTTGGAGGCAGAAGCGGCGTCATAGCTGGCTACTGACGAGGCTGTATAGACGGGCCAGTTGATATAGAGCTTGGCCAGCAGGGCCTGAGCCATATACTTGTTGGGCTTGCCGTAGTTGTCGCCAGTGGTCTCGGTCGAGAGCAGGGGGATGATGGCCTTCAGCTCGCTCTCCAGCCAGCGGGCCACGTCGGCGCGGGGCTGACGCTTCTCGAGGTCGATCTCGCTGCTGAGCTTCGAGTCGTTGATGGGCACGTCGCCCCAGCAGTCCATCATGATGAAGGTGAAGTAGGCGCGCATGGCGCGGGCCGGAGCGATATATCTGGCCTCGTCGGCGTCGCTGTCGATGATCTCGTTAGCCTTCACGATGCCCGAGGTGAGCTCGCCCATCCAGTCGATGGTAGCGTCCTCATAGCCGAAGTTGTGGAGGCTGGGGTGGGCGTAGGCGCCGTTGTCATACCAGTTGCCGCCGTATGAGACGGACGTGTACTCATCACTCGAGAGGGCCATGGCCTCCATGTATCGGCGGCCGAACATGCCACGCAGCTGGAAGAAGATGCCCGACATCTGTGCCTCGAGGGCTTCCTCTGTGCCGGGATAAGCCGTATACTGCGACTCCACGGGCACGTCGAGGTCGGTGCAGCTTGTGAAGGCTACGGCAAACAAGCCCGTTGCAAGAATTAACTTATTGAGTTTCATATATTTGAATCGGATTAAATGATTATTACTTTACGGTCACGATAGCAATGCGGTTAGCATGAGTGGTGTCAGCACCCTTAGCCACGACGCGCGTCACGTTGACGCCCTTGTCCTTCAGATACTTGGCAACGGCGTCGGCACGCTCCTGCGAGAGACGCTGGTTGGCGTCGTTGTTGCCTTCGGGCGAGGCGTAGGCCACGACCTCGACGTTGGAGCCCTTCTTGATGCCTGAGAGCTCAGTCTCATTGGAGATCTCTGCCGAGTTCTGGGCGAAGGTGACGACGTAGGTGTTCTGTACCAGGACGTCCCTATCCTTTCCGGGAACCTCCTTGACGACCTCCTTCACGGTAGGCACCTCACGGACCACCTCTCTGTCGACATACTGCACGACGGGCTTGCCGGCCTTGGCAGCCTTGCCGCCGCCGAAGTTGATCTTCACGCCGACCATGTAGGTACGGGTGTGGGGATAGTTGCTCCAGCGATAGTCGACGCCGGGAGCGATGCCGCCCATGTTGACCTCGGGGTCGATGCCCTTATAGCCGGTGATGGTGAACAGGTTGTTGGCAGTTCCGTAGAGCTGGAGGCTCTCAGCCCAACCGCCGAGGTTGCGGAAGGTGTAGCCCAGGGTGAGCGATGCCAGGCGGAAGTAGTCGCCCTTCTCGAGGAATCGGTCGCTGGGGATGTTGCTCAGGTTGTCGGTGGCGGGACGGTCGGTGATGAATTCCTTCAGCACGTTCTTGCCGCCGGCGAAGAAGTCGGGAGCGGTGTAGTGAGCGCGCGAGCTGTTGTAGATCTTGTTGCCCAGCACGCCGGTGAAGAATGCCGTGGCGCTCCAGTTCTTATAAGTAAAGGTGTTGTTCCAGCCGAAGTTCAGCTTGGGCTGAGCGTTGCCGGCCACGTAGCGGTCCTTGTACTCGGGAGCATTGGTGACCTCGCCGGTCTTGTTGCCGTTGTCGTCGCGGACATAGTAGGAGGCCTTGCCGCTGTCGTCATATCCTGCAAACTCATAGAGGAAGAACGTACCGATGGGCTCGCCTTCCATGACGCGCTGCGTGTAGCCGTTGGCGGAGACGCCGGCCACGTGGGGCTCACCCTGAGCGAAGGTCGAGGTCTGGAACTTGTCGTTCGAGAGCTTGTCGACGGTGTTCTTGTTGTGAGCCAGGTTGATGGTGGTCATCCAGTTGAAGTTCTTCGTGCGGATGGCGTCGATGTTGATGGTGAACTCCACACCGCGGTTGGTGATCTCACCGACGTTGGCCTGAATTTCGCCGTACGGATAAATCACGGGCGATACAGGATAATTCCAAATGAGGTCCTTGGTCTTCTTGTTGTAGAACTCGATGCTACCGTTGATGCGGTTGTTCCAGAAGGCATAGTCGAGACCAACGTTGAACATGGCGGTCGACTCCCACTTCAGGTCGGGATTGGCCAGTTTGGTAGCGCCCAAGATAGCCCAGGATTTTCCTTGATAGGTGAAAGTGCCACGATAATTGCCGTAAGCATCGAATACTCCATAGGTGGGTACGCCCGAATAAGCACCGAAACCGATGGCGTTACCGCTGATACCGTAGCCGACGCGTAGCTTCAGCTGGTCGAAGGCGTTCAAGTCCTTCATGAAGCTCTCCTCAGCGATGTTCCATGCGACAGAGACCGAGGGGAAGGTGCCCCAGCGATGGCCTGGAGCGAACACCGACGAACCGTCGCGGCGGATGGTGGCCTGGAGCATGTAGCGGCTGTTATAGGAGTAGCTCAGACGTCCGTAGAACGAGATGTTGCGGACGGTCTCCTTGGTGCCGCTCTGTACGGCCGACTGTCCGTCCATGACGCCTGCATACGACATGTTGTTCCACTTCAGGTAGTCGTCGAAGTAGTTGTGGTTCCAGAATCCGAAGCCGTCGTTCGAGTTGCGCTCCTCCCATGAGTAACCGGCCATGAGGGCCAGTTTATGGGCCTTGGCGATGGTGACGTCGTAGTTGAGGTAGGTCTCGAAGGTCTGATCATCGCCTAAGTAGGTGTTGCGCTCGGCCGTACCGTTGTAGTCATTGTACGGCGTGATTTGTGTGTTGTGCGTGCGATAGCTGCTGTAGGTGCTCTGGCGGTTGGAGAACGAGTAGTTGGCGTTCCAGTCAAGACCCTCGATGATGTGGAGGGTGGCCTTGCCGATGAACTGGTTGCGCTTCCACATGGTCTCCGAGAGGTCCTCGTTGATCATTGAGACGGGGTTGTAGTTGGCCGAGCCGTCGCCTGCCGTCCACGAGCCGTCAGCATTGCGGACGGGGTAGGTGGGGTTGAAGTAGTTCATGGCGTCGAGCACGGAGGCCGAGCCACGTCCATCTGTGAAGTAGCCCATGGGCACGCCCACGTGCTTGCCGTACATCATGTTCATGCCGACCGACACGTCGAGGTGGTCCTTGAGGATGCTCGAGCTGATGAGCGAGCGGACGTTGAGGCGGTTCATGTGAGTGCCGTCGATGACGCCCTCGCGGTTCATGTAGTTGGCGCTGGCCATGTACTTGGTCTTGCCTGCACCGCCGTTGATGCTGACGTTGTGGTTGTGGGAGATGCCGGTGCGCAGCACTTCGTCCTGCCAGTCGGTGTCGCCGCCCTTGTCGTAGGCATAGTCCAGGTTGTTGGCCTTGACATAGTTGCGGATGTCGTCGGCCGTGGCCATGTCGAGGGTCTTGGCGATGCGGTCGAAGGCGACGTATCCGTTGTAGGAGACGTTGGTGCGGCCTTCCTGTCCGCTCTTGGTGGTAATGATGATCACGCCGTTGGCAGCCTTCGAACCGTAGATGGCGGTGGCGGAGGCATCGCGGAGCACGTCGATCGACTCGATGTCGTCGGGAGCCACCATCGAGATGTCAACACCGGGGATGCCGTCGATGACGTAGTAGGGCTCCATGGCAGCACCTTCACGCAGCGACGAGGCACCGCGAAGGGTGATTGAGGGCGTGCCGTTGGGGTCGCCCGTGGTGGTGACGGTCAGTCCGGCCACCTTGCCCTGCAGCAACGAGGCGGGGTCGGTGAAGACGCCCTGGTTGAGGTCCTTGGCCTGGACGGTGGTGATCGATGAGGTGACGTCCTTGCGGCGCATGGTGCCGTAGCCGACGACGACGACCTCGTCGAGCAGCTGGTTGTCCTCCTGCAGGGCGATGGTCATGCCGTTGCGTGCGGCGACGGTCTGTGTGTTGTAGCCGATGTAGCTGACGTTGAGACGGGCGCCGGGTTTCACGTTGAGGGTGAACTGTCCGTCGATGTTAGTGGTGGCGCCGTTGGTTGTTCCGGCTTCCACGACGCTCACGCCGATGAGGGCTTCGCCCTTCGAATCGGTGACAGTGCCGGTGATGCGCTGCTGTGCCCATGCGACGGTGGCCGTCATCAGGAGCAAGGCGAGCGTGAGCACGCGGCCGAAGTTCTGTTTTACGTTTCGCATAAATGTTTTTTTAAGGGTTAATATTGAATGGTTTTCTGATGTCTTGGGCTTTGGTGTTGCAACAGTGTTGCAACACACTGGGACGGGATGGGGGCGCTGGGGGCACTGGCGGGGCGGGGGGG
>OCTW011611468.1_pt1 | contig 26408 bp, 18 predicted proteins | sample 1539671 | NCBI WGS metagenome assembly OCTW01 (sample SAMN02144230, study PRJEB22623) | gut metagenome | biome: sheep rumen | host: Ovis aries | place: New Zealand | reverse complement strand
ATATTTGTGTCCATCTTTTCTATTGCTTACTTTCTCTATACAGTACGGCAACACTTTGCTTGTTTCAAAAAAGTAATATTTTCATCTCTGAAACTCTTTGCGCAAAATCTCTTTTGGCGGCTCAATCTCATTGGCCAGCGTATTCTCCGTCAAACCTGACAGAATCTTGAACTTTGCATTCAGCATCTCCCTCATACAATTGGGAACATGTTCCTGATGTGCGCGATGGATGGCCACGCACTCCTTGCAATTACCATGATATCGGCAAGCCTTTTGGCAGGGGCAGTGATCCTTTTCCGCATATTCCTTTCGAAATTCAGCGGCAAATTCCTCCTGCAATCTGAGCCCTTCCTGTCGATTGCCTTTATGAAATTCCCGCATAGCTGCTATCTCTTTTTCATTGTGCTCGATCTGCATTCTGATGTCCTCCTTGACTCGAAATTGAATTTTTTGTCTTTTATCTAACTTTTCATTCCAGAAAAATGCTGCTGTGAATAACGATAATTTATCTTCTCTACATCCTTCCTTTACACTCGGCTAGACGGCACAAGCCGGGTCGTTTTGCCTCGCTGATCACAAAGTCGAGCATCTCTGCCTCGGCATACTTTGTACAAATAGAATTTACTTAGATACATGGCCTGCTCCCGCGGATAAAAAGCCAGAAATCTGCTCGGCTGATCCCGCTTTCTCTTTCATGCATGATATAATAAAAATCAAAAAATTTTGAAAAGAGAGAAACCATTGAAAAAAGCGTTGATTTGTGGCATTTTAGCTTCATTATTTTTTGCCTTTACCTTTATTTTGAATCGAAGCATGAACCTGAGCGGCGGCTACTGGCTCTGGATTTCGCCGCTGCGTTATTTAATCACTTTCGCAATCCTCACGCTGGTGCTGGCCCTTCGGCCGAAAAAAGGGATGGCCCGGGCCCTTTCTGCCGTAAAGGCACAGCCCGGACCGTGGCTGCTCTGGAGCACCGTCGGATTCGGTTTGTTTTACCTGCCTTTGACGCTGGGCTCCGTGTTTGGCGAATCCTGGATGACCGCGTCAACCTGGCAGCTGACCATCGTAGCCGGAGTGCTGCTGACGCCGCTGTTCGGGAAGAAAATCCCCGTCAAAAATCTGCTGCTGTCCACATTGATCGTGATCGGCGTCTTCATCATGCAGGTGCCGCATCTCCATTCGCATCATCTCACAGGAAATCTCATGGCGCTGGTGCCGATTCTGATCGCTGCCTTTATGTACCCGTTGGGCAACCGCAAGATCATGACGATCTGTCCGCCAGAGTTGGACACCATGGAGCGCATTTTCAATATGGTTTTCTGTTCCCTGCCCTTTTGGATCGTCACCGCGCTTGCCGCTTTCTTGACCGGCGGTGCGCCATCCTCCGGTCAGCTGCTGCAGTCCCTGGGCGTCGCGTTGTTTTCCGGCGTCATCGCCACAAGCCTCTTTTTTCACGCCACCGATTTGGTCAAAGACAACCCCAGACATCTGGCGGTGATTGAAGCCACGCAGTGCGGCGAGGTGATTTTCACACTGCTCGGCGGCGTGCTGATTCTGCACGACGCGGCACCATCAATTTGGGGTTATATCGGGATCATCTTGATTGTCGCGGGGATGGTAGCCAATAGTTTAAACAGCAATTGAACCCAAAAATCAGCCATTTCGCTCATCGCGATTTCGATTAGATCTGCTTTAACGTTTCCTCAACATCATCTAAGATTTTATTGAACTTCGTTAACGCGCGTTCCATCGGCGCCGTCGTGGTGAAGTCAACGCCCGCATGTTTGAGTTCGTCTAGTGGGTAGGCACTGCCACCCATGGATAAAAATTCCAGATACTTTACAACGGCTTCCTGCCCGTCATTCAAAATGGCTTCTGACAACGCTACTGCCGCGCAATAACTTGTCGCATACTTATAAACGTAAAATGGTCGATAAAAATGTGGAATCCGAGCCCATTCATACTGAACTTCATCGTCGATGATCAATGCATCGCCAAAGTAATCATGGATCAACTGCTTATACAGGCTGTTCAAACTTTCTGGCGTCAGAGGTTCCCCCTTTTCAGCCATCGCATGGGCATCTTTTTCAAATTCTGCAAACATCGTCTGACGAAAAACAGTTCCTTTGAACCCTTCAAGATAATGATTGAGAAGCGCTAACCGCTCTTGAGGTTCGGTTGTTCTCGCAAGCAGTTGTTCAACTAATAAGTTTTCATTCACGGTTGATGCGACTTCGGCCACAAACAATGTATAATCCGCATTCTGAGGTGCCTGTGTGTGATTGGACAGCCAGGTATGCTGAGAATGACCCATTTCATGCGCAATGGTGCTCACACTATCCAAGGTGCCTGTAAAGTTCGTCAAAATGTATGGATTTGAATCATAGGTCCCGCTTGAGAATGCGCCGCCGCGTTTTCCAACATTGGGATACACGTCGATCCAGTGATCATTAAAAGCTTGCTTCACCCGGTTTGCATAATCTTCACCGAGAGGGCGCACTGCGTCGAGCACCATTTGCTGCGCTTCCGTGTAGGTGTATTTCTTAGAAGAGCCCGAGATAAGGGGGGTGTAGATATCGTAATAATGAAGTTCATCTAAATCTAAGATTTTCTTTCTCAATTGAACGTACCGGTACATGGCGGGCATATACCTTCTTACCGTTTCGATCAACCCGTCATAAACTTGTTCCGGCACATGTTCATCCGCCATACTCATCGCTCTCGAAGAAGCATAATGGCGTACCTGCGCGCTGGCAACAGCTTCTTTGACACAGGCATTATAGGTTGCCCCAAAGGTATTGATATGTTCTTTGAAGCCCTTGTAGAAGCTTTCAAAGGCATGTTTTCTCAATACGCGGTCTTCATCCATTTGTAATAAGATGTAGTTGGACTGCGTCACTTCGTGGCTTTCGCCCTTGCTATCTATGGCGCGATCAAAGCTGAGATCAGCGTCCTGCAGATTTTCACTGATCTTCCCGGGAGCGCCCAGCACCTCTGTGAAAGCCGCCAGCAGCGCTTCTTCCTTCCCGGATAAGACGTGCGGCTTCTCGTCTAATAGCTTCTGCATGACAAACGCGTAAGGCGCTAACGCCTCGTCTTTCACAACCGCCGCTAAAGCCGTCTCATCCATAGCGAGAATCTCAGGTTCCGCAAAACTCACAGCTTGTGCGTATTTGGCGTAGATCATGTACGCCTTAGATTCCATGGCTTTTCCATCATTCGATCGGGTATCCTCGCAATTTCTCAAACTCGCATAACAATAGTAATTTGATAACTTTCTGCTTAATTCTGTATCCAGATCGAAAAACGCCTTGATCGTCTTTGCGTCCTTCAATTTTCCCTGATACGCTGCTAATTTCTGAATGTTCGCGTCAATCTCAGGGAGTGCTTTTTCCCATTCTGCATCACTCTGAAATAAACTCGATAAATCCCACATATACTGCGGATCCAGGTCTTTGCGTTCTTTTATCGTTTTGTTCATCATAACCTTCTTTCATCATCGTGCTTTGATCCCCTATCTTGACATCAATGCTACCGTCTCCACGTGGCACGAGACAAGCACCTGAATGTCCGGATCCCGGGCACATTTCCGTCCGTTCGCGGGAACTGCTCAAAGCCGAAAATCGATGCATTTACAGGTGCTCTTTGTTTGCGGAAATATGTCCAAGTGCTTTTTCTACCAAATAGTACGGCGGGCAGGAGGGATGCCATCGTCTCAACCTGCTCTCCTCTGCTCGATCGGTTTATGATCAAGGTCTAGGCCCAGTATCCCGTTAACTTGGTCGCTTCTCTTGGTCGGTCAGCGATCAAGTCGTTGCTGACCGACTACGCCTGAACCGGTATTTCCCTTTACCGAATCCGGAAACTGGCTCAGTGATACCCTGCTCTGCCATTTCCTTCAAAAGCTCAGAAGCCCTTGACGCTTTCATATCAAGCACGCGCATGACATCCGACTGTCCAAAGATCGTCTGGCCTGGAAATTCTTCGCAAAGCTTCAGGATATGTTCCGTCGTTTTAGCTGTAAATCTATTGTCAATATCCGCTTTTAGAACCTCAATGTCCGTTTTTCCCCTTTCCATACATTCTGTCCCAGTAACCGTCCCAATATTCTGGCGTATCTGTTGTGAAATCAAAATTGACGTCAATCAATGTGAAGCTCTAATATCCAGGCGATACCTCGCCCCAATTATCGTTAATATTTGCGGTATCGTTGAAAGGTTCAAACCTTCTTCACTTATACGGTGCCAATCGGCACATCTATCCGATCCTTTGCAACGCATACGCCGTTTTTCACTATATAACATTCCACGTAGTGAGGTCCTTCAAAATCAGTATGTTCATGATGGTGTTCCCGATTTGTTTTCTGTATTTGACCGCGAATCATATTCTTCCGTTCTGCCACTGAACCAACATTTCTAACCTTCCACCAAATTGAATAAGGCCTCTGGCAATTCGTATGAGCTATGTAAAAATCAAGACCTTTGTTGTGTCGTAAGAGGCCTTGCCCGTCTCTTAAAAAGGCTCTAAGAAGAAATGGTCTCCACCCATCCTGTGTTACCTTGCAGTCGAGTTGCAGATAATAACGTATATCTACCGGAACCAACTCTTCTATAAACTGTTCAGAAGGAGCTCCTCTATTAAATTTACTGACGGATTTCTGAACATACCCATACTGTGCGCTTTTCTCAGTTTTTCCTTCTGCCTCTGGAAAGTCGTTTCCAAGCAAATCCCTCAAGATATCATTTATTCCAGGTGTTGTTTCTGTGGTTCCGTCCAGCTTGTTATAGGCCTTCTTTGCCTTCGCAACAAATGCGCCATTCTCCTTGTTATATACCTGCTGATTACTTCCAACAGCAAGCCAATATTTTTTGTCTGGATCTTCATTCTTCAGATACTTATATATCTCAGTAAGGAGGTGAAGATAATCGCCTGAATCGCTGTCTGAAAAGCAATCATTATCCTGAAAAAAATTGTATACCAGCGTATCTATCAGAAGACCGCCCATTTCAAATCCAATAGTATTCTTCCAGCTCCGCAGTATATGGCAAAAATCATAATAGATACCATTTGAGTCAGTATTGCATTTATCGCATTCTTCTTGTTCACTCATTGGATCTGTATACTTCCAACTTCCTCCATCATGAGTATCTGGATATTTGAATCGATTATCAGATTGCTTAAATCCCGGAACCAGCTCTACGGTGTATTTATTAAACTCTATAACTACAACCTGACCATCTCCGCTTATATCTGTATTGGGATATCTTTCTTTTAAAACATTCTTTACATCCTGAAGAAGCGACGATTGTCCATTACTGTCATAATCATCATATTTGTCATAGATACTGTCGGGTAAATCAAATAGCAGATCAAGATCGCTGCTTCCAGCAATGGCTGTATTCCTTCCTACAGATCCTACGATATACATATGAGAAACTAAATCACCGCTTAACTCATAATAGTGGCTGTTAAGTTTTTTAGCTATTTCACCAGCAGTACTTTCCATATCATCCAGATTGTCCAGCTGGATATCGGCGCAGATGCTTTCAAAATCTTTTGCTAATGACACAGGTTATGAATCCCTCCTCGTAATGTAGGTGGAAGGAAACGATCTATTTCCTCATCCGTGTAACTGTATTCGTTTTTAATTCTTAAGGCTTCGGATGCTGCTTCAACAGCCTTATCTGTGGTTGACGGAGCATCCACATAAAGGCTGGCTAAGTCGTGCATAATTGCCTTATACTCAGCATTAAGCGAAGCCAAATCACTCTTCATATGAAGTTCAGCAATAAGATGAAGCAGCCTGTTCCGTATGACAATAAACTTATTTGCAGCAGTTCTGTGGCGTTCCTCCATGCTCTTGAGATCAAAACTTTTGAAATATGCTGTAATTGCAAGCGTTCCAAATGACAAACAGGCTGTAATTACTTTGGCGACTATTCCGTCAACAAAAATAGTTGTAATAATCCCGCATGAAGTAGCTGCTGCCAGAAAGATATTAATGGTCTCCAGCAATTTATACTGCTCTGCGTAGATGTCAGCCTGCTTCTCCTGGATTTTGTGCGTCCAAACAACGCTGGCGAAGTTCTGGCGTACTTCATCCAATAGAATTTGATGATTATTTTCCATTCAATTTCCTTGCGTTTCAGTCATCGAAACCGAAGTCGTTCACTTTCAGTGTTTTGCAGTTCTCAGAAACTGTTCTCACCGTAGACTGTGGAATTCCCTTCGACGCTTCTACCTGGACTTCCAGTTCTATCTCGACATCTGCGCCGTCTACAGACATCAGATGCTGAATGATTTCCTGAACATAGTTATTCATGTCACGATTGACACGAGTATTATCCAGCTTAACTGACATGTAAAAATGTCTATTCTTAGGAGTCGTCGGCTTAACATCGTTAATATCTATATCGCCTGTGTTCCCGCCAGAAGGCACAAAACCTCCGCTTGATACCCCATTGTTTTCTCCACCTGCACTTGAAGTTATTCCATCCGTATTCTGACCGGATACGCCGCTTTGCTCCTCGGTCGCTCTCCGTTCTGTCTCAATCTGATCCTTTGCTACATCAGCCTTCACAATCAGGTCTGATGGATTTACAGAGAACACAGTCTGATTGAATTTAAGATCGACATAACGTTCACCGTTGTTTGCCGCTGCAAGAGCAAAGTACTCTGAGGAAGCCACACCCTGGTAAATTGCTTCTTCCAATACAGAATAACTGGACAGACGAGGCAGATAGCAATAGGTAGTCAGATACTCCCATAGCTTCTTGACCTGTATGTCATTACTGTCTTTCCAGAGCAAATCATCGAGACACATCTGCAGGAGCGCCGGAGCCCACTTTGTGATGATCTGTTCTGCCTGAAGCATCTTCCGGGAAGCCTTCGTGACAATATTATCACTGCCTCCACCGACATCGCTGATTTCCCACTGAATAGTCTTCATATCTCCATATTGATCGATATATGGAACAAGCAGCCAGCAGTATGTCTCTTTTAAACGTAGTTCCACTGTATCATTGCTGCGCTTAAGATTATTCTGTGTTTCACGCACCTGTCCTCCGTCAAGATTCAGATCTTCTTTGTCAGAGAGTATTGATGTCCATGCCATATAGCGTTTCACTTCCTGTTCAACAGATCCGATCTTGTCGAGATCAGGAGCCATAAATGCGAGCATGTTTCGGTAAATACGGGGAGCTGTGCCGCGGTTATTCAGATAATCCTCGACTACATTCAACGCATCGCAGGTTGTACTGTTTCTTTTATACGTTTCACGTGGGCGCAAAATGACCAGTCTTACTGCCTGTTCATCTGGTACATCATTGGAAGATGCTGGGCAGGTATGAAGTCCGGCGAACGGAGCCTCCTTCCGGATCTTCTTTAGTCTACTTTCAATCTCCATCTCCACATCAGACTGAGAAATCTGGGACGCACGATCTTCGGCTGTTTTTCGCAACGTCGGTTTCGTGTCATACCAGAAACGATTTCCATTAGGATTGTTATAAAGATATGAGAGCGCACCATGCAGAGTGTTCAACGCATCTCTGAAATTAGCGATGTTCTCGTCCGGCTGAACCGTTCCGAGCATAATACGTGTAATCTCAAGGCCACGGATTCCTTGATCTCGGATAGCGGAAGTACTCGGAGCACTTCCAAGCATGATTGTCCTCGCAACTCTTCTGCAGGCAAGGCTCTGCCCATATCTGATATTGGATTTGTCCTTCTGATAAGGAATCGACTGCATGCCGTCCACTTCACGGTCAATGATGCTGTTCCATGTATCAGGAAGATGACGCACCAGCTCATCCCGGACATTCGGTGTATCCAGTGGAATCGAACCAGGCATAATCATTGCACTCTCATCATTGGCCATCCAAAGCTCATGGATCACTGCAGCCATCAGGCGAAGAACGCCACGTGTTCGCTGAAAACGTTCCAGTGTAGCCCAGTCACCATAGAGTCTGTCAAACACTTCCGGATGAATCGGGTAACAGGAAATAAGTCGCTGCTTGTACTCAACCTCTTTCACTTCCAATGGGAAGTCAGAGGGATTATTCTGATACATCTGACTGAATGACTCGCAGACGGCGTCTCTTGCCTCTAGATTCTTGCAGTCAAGGAAGAGACGACGGCGGACAACCTCAAAGCCCTCATTCGCGGCGACCGGCTTCCAGATGGATTCCATACGACCGAATGTATGCTCAATCGTGTCCAGAACTGTCTTGCCCGCTGTCCCGCCAATCTCGATATCGGATTCAGGTATGGATGCAACAACGAGGCTATTCTCACTGGCCCTTGCTGCTTCCGTAATCTCCTGAATGAATATAACGAAATTATCGTAGGAACCTGCCGGAAGGCCGTCCACTCCATAAAGCTTCTTAGCGTAAGCAACAAGTTCATCCATCAAGATCAGGCATGGTCCACACTCGTTGAACAGATTCTTCAGATTTTCCGATCCCGGAGAAACCCCCTTGCGATCTGCTTCACGAATATATTTCGCATAAAGCTCCGGTTTCTCAGCGGAAGTAACCAGCTGATACGCCATCTCTCCCCATATTGTGCTAACGGTATATCCCGGAAGATTCGCAGGGTTCTTCTTCCTCGTCGGATCAAGGGCTGTTCCAACCAGAACAGCAACATTCGCTTTCGGCAGTTCTGTAAGCCCTGCTCGCTCCAGAACAGGCTTCAGATTCGGAATATACTCTATAGATGTCTTCCCATGCAGCATGTGATAAAGAGCCAGCATGCTATGGGTTTTGCCGCCGCCGAAAGCGGTCTTCAACTGAATGACAGGCTCGCCGCCCTGATTCGTAACTCTCTTCAGTGATTCCACGAGAAGTCCCGCCATTCCCTCTGTCACATAGGTGCGGGCAAAGAATTCTACCGGATCCCGATATTCATAAGCGCCCTCTCCTCTGGCAACCTGAGCCAGATCCGCTGCAAACTCAGCGGCCTTGTATCTGCCCTCTGCGACATCCGGGTGCGGCTCCATGACATCACGCCAGCTTGGAAGATTCTTCCCAACATTCCGAGTGAGAACAGCTGCTGAAGTCGACTTTTTCTTCGGATTTGTCTCTACAGTGGGAGAAGCATTTGCTTTCACAGCCGCAGAACCCTGCTTAGAGCCATAACGCACCTTTCGATAAAGTGCCCGGATTTCTTCTGTAGCATCTACATCAATCGGCTCGCATAACAGTGCCATTGTATCAAGCGCCCGTTCTGTGTACCTCTGATCGAAGTCGCTCGTTCCTATATGGGCTGTATCATTTCTTACTCCCATCAACTCTTTTGCCCAGTTTCTGTAACTTAAAGACATTTTCTGGCTGAATACGTCCCTCCATCTGCGATCGATGAGACGCAGACAGTTCGCCATATCCAGAGAATCAATAAGTGTTCCGTAATCACCGGTCTCCGGAAGATCATACTGGTCGCTGAGTGCTTCCAGCACTTCCTGCCACCATCCGTTTTTATAAACCCTTGACATCTCCTGACCGATATAACCGGCAAGCTGTGGAAGAAGGATACGGAATCCCTTCTGAATCAGTTCTACATTTTCCTGCATAACTATGCCTCCTCCGTCTGCTTATCTTCAGCATGTGTGTTTATGTAATCAGTAACTTCCTGATGAATGATCTGAAGCGTATCATGAAGCTTCATTTCCGATCCGTCCGCATTCATCACTTTATTAAATCCTGTGAAAACTTGCAGGCCAAATCCGAGTCCTGCTACAGGTTTGTCCTCCTCGTTTACATCTACTGCGAATGCTGTATCGAGGAGCTGTGGAAGTTCTCTTTTCAATGTATTGATAAATCCACGCCGTGTTATTCCGCCTGCGTTTCCCTGTTTCTTTCTGAAAACGACAGCCACACGGAAGGATTCAAATTTCTTATTTGGTTTCTCCGTCCTTACCGGCCAGATAGCCACTACCGCAAAACCAGCATCCAGGATGCTCTCCAGTAACTGTTCAAAAGGGGACATTGGGTCCTGCTCTGAAGCCGTACGGATTGCCGCCTCATCCTGTTTGCTATACTCAAAGAACACGATAGACGGAAATTCCCCTGATGCCGACGCTGAGAAGTTTTTGAACAGCTGCTGGATACCTTCCTGATAACTTCTAACTGCCGTCTGCGCATCTCCTACAAAATGTTCTGGAATCGACGAAAGCTCCTCCTTCGATGTCACAACCTTCTCGAAAAGATCCGGATATACACCTTTAAGACATCGCCGCAGCCAGATATAAAAGTAATCCGACAAGTCTGCATATCCCACATTGTCATAGTATGGTAATTCCGTAAAAAGTATCGAGTCCTTCGGAAATGCGATATTAAGTGCATTTCTCTGTTTTATCACTGTGCCATCTTGCGGCTCGAGTCTCTCCACTGATTCCACAACGTTTTTCAGCATAGAATTATAGTTTCCTGTAGGTGTGGAGAACGGATTTCCTTCCGCAAATACCCAGGTCATCGGTATGGCCTGACGGGTAAATGCAGCCCTAACATTTCCTTTCCTGTTATCCCAGGTACAAACAGACGATTGAAAATTCGCAAGTTTCCCGACTACAAGAGCCAGATATACTCCAATGGCCTGCCCGTAAGCATATGCTCCGGTTCCTCCTGCGGAAAGTGCTATTTTATCATCCGGCATGCCCGCTGCCACTGCATCTTTTGAGACTTGTTCCATCACTTCTACGACCAGATCACAAAGTGTCGTCAGCAACAGCAGTTGGCGCGGCGTGTACAAGTCCGTATACTCTGTCAATCCAAAACCTGGCGGACTGAACCACCTCGTATTATTTGGCAATGACCCAACCGGCAGATCCTCCGGAGCACCAATTGACGCGGCTGCTTCCTGAGAAGAATCAGGTTCAATGAATATGCGTCCTTCCTTTGTCTGCAAGCATACTGCCATCAGCTGCATTCCCAATTCATGAGCAAGCCCCGCCTTCTTTACATCGGAATCCTGCGTGATCTGACCGCATGCAGGGCATCGGAACTTTGCTCCCCTGCTCCCATACTTGTTTGTTTCTTTATCCTCCGGGCAGATGCCATGATGAATCATAAATAACACTTTCCTATCATGAACAACCGGCTCTGCCCAGTATTCCTGCCCCTTTGTTTTTGAAAGGACATAACTTGCCGCCATCGGCATATGACAGCCGCAAGCAGGATTCGGGCATTTCATAGTGCGTACCCAAATCCATGCATATACCTGCGCCGAATCAGAATCGGGGAGCTTAACATCAGGATAATAATTGGAAAGTTTTCTGTATGCGGCTTTTTTGACCAGTCGGCAATAATAATCAATATCTGCAGCGATGCTTTCTGCTCCGAAGTACATCTTGCTGCATTCATCAGGACTCACCGACTTACAGTCCTTAAACCTTCCTGGAATTTCTGCCGCTGCCTTTGTCAAAAGTGTTGCGACAGAATTTAAGTCTCCTGCTTCTACATTCAGTCCTAATTTCTGTGCTGCTACTGTGAGTCCGCCAAACCCGGAGAATGGATCGCAAATCGTCGGGTGCTCCTCTGGCAGTAAAGTATGAATCATGCTGTCTGCGGACGCGATCCGGGTCAGCTCCTCTATCTGAAGTTTGCGATCTGCTTCTGTTTTAGAAGCGTCTTCCAAAGAAGCCTTTAGCAATACAGCGGAAGAGTCTATCGGGCTACGATTCCACCACAGATGCATATTGCCAGGATGACCTTTTCTTGCCTTGTCTCCGATTGATGAATCATTTATCTCCTTCAAAGGGAGCACGGTTTCTATTAACTTTTTCACTTATAAATCAGCTCCCTTCTTTGTCTCATCAACTTTCAATTATTCATTCCAAAATCACACAATGTCATCTGCTCCGGCACTGTGGCCTTCAGTTCCGCCGCCTTGCTCTGAATATCCGGCCACGCGACAACAAGAGCGTTGTAGGCATATGCTTCATTTGCCCATTTCTTCTGCTCCGCAATGGTGTAGAGCCTGTATGCGAGATCTTTCGCACTCTCAGCATTGCTGCCGAACATGGAGGCTACAATCTTGGCACAAGCCTCTACACCACCTTTTTCCATTGCGTAGGTGAGCTGCTGCGTCAGCATCCAGATGTTGCTCTCATCGTGTTCGACCTTTTCTGGCAGATCCTTGCGCTCTATCAAGTGAACAACGCCACCCTTTGCATAAAGCACGCCATGAGAAGCCATCATAGGAATGGATGTACCTTTAGCATTAGCCAACACCTCAGCCTCACCGAACTTTATATTGTTATAAGCGCACTGCGCATACAGATCTACACAGAAACGACTCGCAGAATCCATATTGCCAACCTGTTCATTAAAGTAAAAATCGACTTCCTCGTTTATAATCTTTAATGCACTCTTTACACTCATTTCTGTTCCATCAGCTTCTAATACCTTATCGAACTTTGAAAAGACTGACATCCCTGGCCCAATGGCAGATTGTGCTAAATCGACAGGTGCAATATTGCTATTCTGTAAATTCTTTAAAGCAGGGCGAAGATTACTTCTTAATGCTGTTACAAAGCTTCTTTTTGTAATACTTCCAGCGCTTTTTGAACGTTTTCTGCACACCAAAACAATAGAAGTTGCAAGCGAATTCATATGTGCCTTTAGTCCTGTTTCTCGTTCAGTATGAATAGGCCAAGTTCCAGTTATAACAAAATTTGCATTTATAATAGCTGAAAGCATTGTTTCCCAGCCCGACGATGAAGTTGACGAATGGTCATCATCGAACTCCGTATCGCTTTGTTTATAGGCATAGTAAATAGTTGTTGGAATATCATCGGTTACATAAGAATGAATTCTCTTGCAAGCTTCCAACATCCCCTTTTCAAAAAATGTTTTCGCTTCATCCATATTTCCGTTAAACCGATATGCTGTAGCTACAAGCTCTTCTTTTTTTGGAACTTGTATTGTCGTAAAAACGTCAGGATATATTTCCTTAAGCATTGATCTCATCCAGATGTAGAAGTAATCTGCAAGATCTGCATAAACTATATTGTCATAGTAAGGTGGATCAGTTGATACCATAACACTTCTCATTCCACAATCTTCCTCTGCATTAAATTGCTCTGCGATGCCTCTTTCCCCAGCGGGGAGCGTTGCAACGGCTCTAACAATCCAATCAATTGCGCCATCCCAATTCCCCGTCGAATTAGAAAACGGATTACTTTCTGCATAATCCCAAACCATCGGTACCGCCTGTCGTCCAAAGGTTTGAATTATGAAGTCTCCACTCCATCCATTTAATGTTGAAGAATAATTTGTCTCTCTATCTACAGCGAAAGCTAAATAGGTGCATACTGCTTGTGCATATGCCTTTGCACCAGTCCCCCCATTTGAAATGCCTAAATGATCATCTTTAAAACCTGCTCTAACTGCATCTTTTTCAATAACATCTTCCATTCGCGTAACAACTTCACTAAATTTCGTAAGCATCGTGAGCTGACGGTTGGAAAATAGGCTCGCAAATGTGTTCATTCCATAATTTGGAGTCTGAAAGTTTCTTGGATTATATGGCAAAGGCGCATCAGGATACTCTTCCGGCTTATCAACTCGAGAAAAGCCTACTTGTTCAATGGACGGATCGACAAAAAGTCTTCTTTTATTACCTTCTACAATCACAGCCATTAACTTTGGATACATCCGTCCAGCGCTAGCTTCATCTCTAATATAATTAAAACTTATAGGCGCGCCGCATTTTGCACAAATTCCGCCTTTACGGCTGATAGTACCTTTGATTGATTCACTACCCTGATAATGCAATCTAAATAGAACTCTTGTATCCTCGTAATAAGGTTCGACCCATGCTACATTTCCCTTTTTCTTTGATATACGAAAGTTCCTTATAAGCGGCGCTTCACACCCACACGCTGGGTTCGGACATTTGATGGTTCTTGCCCAAAGCCAAGCAACCGCTGTACCTTCACCTCCTCCTAATTGTTTTGGTATTTTTATTTTAGGATATAAATTCCCTATTTCTTTCTCTGCAATTCGCTTAACTTCTGCCCCGTAATACCTAATATCTTCGCATAATCCACTTGTACCGTTCCACATCGTGTTAGTGTTTTTATCTTTTAAGACGTTCGGATTAGCAGGGCTTTGATTTGAAAACAATGATGGTATTTCAATCATTGCCTTATTGATCATAACTGCCACGGGATTCAAATCATGCGCTATAGATTTTAACCCGAGCCTTTGTGCCTCAAGAGGAATGGTTCCACCTCCAGCAAATGGGTCGAATAATGTAGGAGGAATGTTGTTAGTACTGTTAAGTATTTCTTTCTTTGCCTGTTCAAGCACAACTTCATTTGTCGAGTTTTTCCAAACAACCAATTGCTCTAACAGCTTAAAAAGCCTTTCCCTTTCCCGTGCTTGATCTTCCTCAGTTGGAAATTTTTCTGGATGTGAAGATGGATCATCTACCAAAGAAGCCCAAATAACCGCCCTGGCTGCAGCAAGTGGTCGTCTAGCCCACCAAAGATGTAATGTTGAAGGATGCCCAAATCGAATAGATTTCTCCCTTGAAGATTCTCTATTAATTGCATCCAATGGCAATGCAACTTCTATCAGTTTCTTAATCATTATCTTCTCCTATACAAGTATTTATATATGCAGCCAATTCCTCTTTAACTTTGTATGGGCTTTGGGGTGGGTACATCATTCCATGTTCTTTAAGCCTTTCCATTGTTAAGCCATCACATTCCAATTTACGTAACAACCTGAGGCGACAATACTTTGGTTCTTTTTTATAGATTTGTTTTTTTCCTCGCCAGAAGTCCTTTTGATCAACTATCTGATCTTGCACTAAATTAACTGCCTCTACTACAGCAACATACTCTATTTCAGAATCTGGTTTAGTAACATAAATGTATACCACATCACCTATATCGTAATTTCTTGTTTGTTTCCAATCTATAAAACCGTTTTCAGCAAATGCTTTTTCATGATCGAAATATTTTCTGTTTGCTGACATTATCCATTTTGTCATAAGCCTTACCACTCCAGCACTCTTTCAGAGTTTTTTATCAGATCCTGTATGTCATAGTTGATACTGGTTGCCGTAAAGTCAGGTGCATTCTTAAATGGATGCTTCAGGTAGATCGTATGCGTTTTATCACCATCAACTTCTACTATGGCCAAAATAAACTCATCCGGCCTGTTGAGCGCTGTCAAAATTTCGTTCTTACTAACGGTAACAGTGATCGCGCCTTTTTGCCTACCTTTTACTTCGATGAAGCGGAGTGCATACGAATTTAAGCGCTGACGCATGTTGTCGGGAATGAATGATTCCACATCATATCCACACTTCTCTGAACTCACATCTCTCGGCCTAAAGCCCAAGTCTGATTCAATATGGATGACTGCATTCATTGCAGCATATTCCACGCTTTGGCGATCACCTTGTCCAAACGTATCAGGCATTGGCTTCGCTGTCAGCTTGTGTAATAGACCCTTCGGTATCACCAACGCACCTCCAGTGATGAGCGGCGGCATCGGAGAGATTCTCCGTTCCTTCTCGATCTCAGCAAGACGGCTTTGCAGCCTGTTTGTCAAATCATCGGCTCTTCTGGCTGCTAGTTTAGAATTCAACTTTGCATTCGTTTTGCCAGCAGCTTCCTTTTGTGCAAGTTCACCGGCACGGTAATCCCAATATTGGATTTCTTGTGTCAGCCGATCTTTTACAGCCTTTTCAGTCTTATCAAGCATTGCTTCCTTGCGTTTTTTCACTTCTTGAAAATGCTGCGGAATCAGATGCTCGATTGCATATCCCTTCGCCTTATCCTCCACTCCATTACACAGCCAGTCCTGTGACATCGCCCACTGGTGAATCGCTGTATATTCCTCTGGCTCTGCTGGTCTGTAATCTAAATATGGCGCATATCCAGCATTTGCAGCAGTACCGTCTTCCTTCAATTCCACAAAATGTATGTGCTTGGAGATTGTTCTCCGGTTTCCATCCTTTGCGGTCATCCCGTCCTGCACTGCATCCTCAATATAGAAGAGGAGCCTTGCCTCTGTGCTGAAGTCATTATCGTCAATGAAGACAGCTCCGCGTTTCATCACATCGACATTTCTCTCACGAATAATATCGATTACGGCTTCAAGAAGCGGATGCCCCGGGCAAAGCAAATCTGCCTGCGGCTTACCAGGAAGTGTGCGGTACTCTTTATCGAAGCATACCCGCTCATATCGTTTCAGAACAGGCTCTCCAAACCCTATCTGCATATCCCGATTTCTCACCTCGTAGGGAACAAAGGTGATTTCATATCTGCCTTTCTCCCTGCTCTGATACCGTCCACCAAGGCTCTTGAATGCCTCAAGGAAAAATGCCTCAATGAAGTGCGGTTGGAGCTTGTGTGCTTCAATACGCTCCATGTCCTCCTTAATCGCTTTTACCGTGTGGACATCCATGACATCGTCCGTCAGCGCGTTTTCCTGTATCAGTTTGCGGAAAACTTCCGGATCCATGGATGCGTCAACAACCTTGTTCAGGCGGGCGCGGACCTCGGGATCATTACCATAGCGCACTGCCTCAATCAAAAGATCACGTAGCGGCTTATTGTTAAATGTCATCTTTCCGAGGATATCAAAAACCTTCCCGCCCAGAGCCTGACTTTCTTCCTCGAGTTTTGCCAAAAGTCTCTGGAAAACATATCCTTCTCTGGTTTCTGATGCCACAAGATTCCACAGATGGCAGACCTCTGTCTGCCCGATTCTGTGGATACGACCAAATCGCTGTTCAAGACGATTCGGATTCCAGGGCAGATCATAGTTGATCATAAGATGTGCTCTTTGCAAGTTGATGCCTTCTCCAGCTGCATCTGTTGCAATCAGAACACGGACGCCAACGTCCTGCTTGAACCGCTCCTCAACTTTTCTTCGCTCTGCACGAAGCATGCCGCCGTGGATGGTGACAACAGATTCTTTATCTCCAAGCAGGGAGCGTATCTTCTCTGCCAAATAATTCAGCGTGTCTTTCTGCTCCGTAAAGATGATCAGCTTCTCACGCTGGCCATCCTTCCCATACATAAACACATTATCCTGTAGAAGCTTCGACAGTTCATCCCACTTTCGGTCAACTCCACTGACACGGACATCATTTGCCATTTTCTCAAGACGTTTCAGCGTCCTAATTTCAGCTTCCAGTTCCGCAATCGTTGCGGCAGCGGAAGCATGGTCAACGACCTGCTCTTCGACCTTTTCCTGCTCATCCGGTGACAGGTCGTCATCATCCATATCATCATCCCAATCGGTATTGCTGTATTCATCGGCGCGTTTCCCGAGGCGCTCCTCTGCCAACCTGTGCTCTAGTCTTTCACATCTTCGTCTGAGAGACTGGTATATTGCCTCCGGTGAAGAAGCAAGCCTTCTCTGCAAAATTGTAAGCGCGAATCCGACTGTTGCCTTCCGCTCGTTATTTAACTTGTCAGCGCGATTAAACTCTTCCTGGACATATTCTGTAACAGCCTGATACAGCTTTGCCTCCTGCGGGGACAAATCATAATTCACCGTATAGGCACGGCGTTCCGGGAACAACGGTGTTCCATCGAATTTCAGCAGTTCTTCCTTCACAAGTCTGCGCATTACGTCACTGACATCTATGGCCTGCTGCGAAGTGCTGTGGTGCGTTCCCTCAAATCTGTCTGGATCAATAAGCGAAAGGAATAGTTCAAAGTCTTCTTCCTTGCCGTTATGTGGTGTCGCCGTCAGGAGCAGGAAATTTCTTGTGATATTGGAGAGAAGCCTGCCAAGCTGGAAACGCTTCGTATACTTTACTTCTCCACCCCAGACGGTGGCAGACATTTTGTGCGCCTCGTCAACGACAACCAGATCCCACTCTGAGACTTTTAACTTCGCCTGAAGTTCATCATTACGGGCAAGCTTATCCATCCGGCAGATGCATCGGTCTACCTCTGTAAAGATATTTCCGCTGATAGATGACTCCATCCGGTCATTCGTCAGAATGTCGAATTTCAAATTAAACTTGGAATACAGCTCATCCTGCCACTGCTCGACCAGACTTCCCGGAGATACAATCAGGCAACGTTTCAGATCACCCCTGGCCATGAGTTCTTTGATATACAGGCCGGTCATGATCGTTTTACCAGCGCCGGGATCATCCGCCAGAACATAGCGCAGCGGAACTCTCGGCAGCATCTCCTGATAAACAGCCGAAATCTGATGTGGGAGAGGCTCTACGGATGATGTGTGTACAGCAAGATATGGATCAAACAAATGCGCGAGACTGATTCTGTATGCCTCCGAGGCCAGCTTCATCTGATTTGCATCCGCGTCAAAGCTCCACGGCAGATGCTTCGATAGCACTTCAATACTTGGCTCGCTGTCCCGATAAAGAAGCTGCGTGCCAGGAACTCCCTTTGTATCCTTATATGTAATTTCCATCACGTTCGTGCCATACCACTGCGCGGCAACAATCGTAACCGGCTCACTGCCAACAATGCCTTTGACCGTACTGCCTGCTGTGATATCTTCAAGCTTACTCATAATCCGCCATCACTCCTGTTCATTATTGTCAATCGGGATCACTTCCACTATGTCTCCGATGTCACAATGAAGGTAATTACAAATACGTACCAAAACTTCTAATGCCACATATTCATTCCGGCCAAGTTTCGCAAGTGTGTTCGTGCTCATCTCTATACCGTCACGAAGATCTTTTTTCTTCATGCCTTTATCTATTAAAAGCTTCCAGAGCTTGTTATAACTGACACCCATTTTCCTTCACCCCTTGTGTATGAACCATCAAAATCTATGCAGCTGAAAATAATTGTTTTCATTATATCAGAATATGCTGCTATAAACAATACTTTTGATTGGTGTTCATGCATTTTGAGCTCAACAGCCTCAAGCACTCTGTTAATAAGCTATTCCATGCATCTGTGCTTCATCATGTCTACTCTGCTAAGGCAATTATATCCGCCTTTCTGTTCGAACGTGTCCGAATTTTACATTGACATTTTAACTAAAATCAAGTATATTATTCTTATATTGTACGAATATGTCCAAATTTTAGAGATTGGAGTGATATACATGAAGGCTGACTTAGTAGAAAATCTGATCGTTGCCCATTGTAATGGCAGTGAGCAGCAATTTTCAGAAGCCTTAAATATTTTAATTAAGGATGAAGAAAAGAAAGGCAATATCCCCACTGCCTCGCGTTTCAGAAAAGCTTATGAGCATAAGAAAATATCTGACTCTGCTAATATTGACCATGTATCAAACGGTTCAGGAGCATTTTTCGCACAATGTTCTCAGGCAATGGCTCCCCGGGATAAAGACAGTCTCCTGGAACTTTATGATGTTGTTCATTCTGAAACATCCTTTGATGATGTGGTTCTCCCTCTCAATCAGAAAAAAGTCCTGCAGCAGTTCATTGATGAGCAAAGGGATGCCGAAATGCTGAAAAAGCATAACATTCCAGTTTCCAACAGGCTCCTTCTATGTGGACCGCCAGGATGCGGAAAAACAATGACCGCGTATGCAATAGGAAACGCTCTTCAACTTCCAATTGCATATGTACGCTTAGATGGTCTCGTATCATCATACCTTGGGCAGACCAGCACAAACCTCAGAAAAGTATTTGACTCTGTGAAAAATCAGCGAATCATCCTGTTTCTGGATGAATTTGACGCCATTGCCAAAAAGCGCGATGATTCCAATGAACTCGGCGAACTGAAACGTGTTGTTACCACATTGTTGCAGAATTTTGATAGTCTTCCAGATAATGTGATACTTATTGCTGCTACAAATCATGAACATCTCTTAGACCCCGCTATTTGGAGGAGATTTAATTTTACAATTACGCTTGATCTCCCTTCTCTCGAGCCGAGAGAAGAATTAATCAAAAAAGGACTTACGCGATATGATATTAGTTCCAAGATTAATGTCAATTTAATTGCCAAAATAACTGAGGGAATGAGCGGGGCTCTTATCGAGGAATTATTACTGGCATCAGCCAAAAAAAATCTTCGGGACGGCAGTATTAAAACATCGGATATTACGGCCATACTCATTCGGCAGAAGACAAAATATTCTGACAACAATGATGATTCAATGAGGGTCATCTGCGAAATGCTGGATCAAGGAGTTTCTCTTAGAGCAGTTGCCTCTGCTCTAGGCATTTCCCACACCACATTAGATTACCGAGTTAAAAAATACCGAGGTGAGGAATAATGGCTGGAACAACAAGACTCCATCTTTGGATACCAGAACAGGAAATCGATAATGTAGATAAAACTCCGCAAAGTCGAAGTAATCAGTATGACCTTCAACACGACGAGCACGGGCAAAAACTATCGCAAGGCTTACAAAGTGTTGTAGATTATTTTCGCCGTTTACAGGCTTCTGACTCCATTGATGAGCAGGACCTGATTACATTTAAGGTTATTCTGCAGGACAAAGAAGACTTCTCTGCTCAAAAGGACTTTATTGAAAAAGAAGGGCTGAAAATCAATGCTGTAAAAGACAAAACTCATGCAATTGTTTCGGCACCTCGCGATGTTTTTGGTAACCTTCAAGGAAGGGTAAATCGCTATAAAGAAAAAGGCACAAAAAAGGATTTCCAGTATATTCAGGGTTTTGAGCCTTATACAGCGGAAGATAAAAAGGCCGTCTCGATTCTGAACTACATTAAAGAAAATCCAGATGCAATTACTGTGGATATTCAGTTAATGCTACTCCCGGATATGTCTCCAGATATGCAGCAGCGCGCCGAAACGGATATTACCAGTAGAATCCGTCAAAAAAATGGTGTCCTTCAGAGCAATCCATACAAACTCACAGATGGAACTTCAATCATACGAGCATCCATATCTCCGGCGCGTGTAGATGAAATAGCGGAAGATCCCCGAGTGTATTGGGTTGAGAAAACAGTCTTTTTTCACGGCTTCCAGCCGAGTGACGTTTCACCAATATCAGATGGACTGCATCTAGATCCTAATATTAACCTATCGGCGTTGCCTGCAGTTGTTGTTCTTGATGACGGAGTAGCTCTTCCTGCTGGTCTTGAATCTGTTGTCCCTATTCATTGGCAGGCAACAGGATGCACTAAAGGTAATTCGTTTGGAAATCATGGAACTCCAGTCTCAAGCAGAGTTGCATTCGGATACGTTGGAATGCACATGTCTGATTCCTACCTTACGCCAAGAGCAAGAATTATTGATGCGCAAATAGCCGATTCTCATAGCATTCCAGAAGATACCATGCTGCAAAGAGTCAGAGAGGCAGTCGAAAATTTTTCAGATGTATCTAAAATATTTAATTTCTCTTATAATGCCCCTGAACCTATTGATGCTTCAGAAATGAGCATACTTGGATGCGAGTTTGATCTACTGAGCAGAAAATATGGTATACGTTTCGTAATTTCAGCAGGAAATCACGACGTATTTAAAACTCAGGACACCCTCAAAGACGTTATTGATGAAGCTGATCTTTGCCAGATTGCTTCTCCTGCAGATGCAATGCTCGGAATTACTGTAGGAGCAATCGTTGGAGTTGATCATTCCGGCAGTCTTAGCAAGAAGAATGAAATTGCGCCCTACTCTCGCCGCGGGCCAGGCTTTTATGGTTTTTATAAGCCGGATCTTGTTGCTTACGGATCAACTCAATTCAAAAATGGCACAGTTCCTCCGGACCCTTATGCACTCTGCTTATCTTCAACAGGATATTGTGCACCCGCCGGAACCAGCTTCACAGCTCCTATCGTATCTGGCGATATAGCGCAAGTACTTACAGTTGTGCCAAACAATGACATTGGACTTGCACAAGCGCTCCTCTATAACGGCGTAGTTCCTCTGTTTGATCGAAAAGATATAGAGCAACCTGAAATGGATCTTGCTGGTAACCTTTATGGGCGAGGTTTATCTTCTCCAGAGAATAGCATGTACTCATCGGAAGATAAGGTTACTTTTATGAACGCTGGAACAATGAACCGGCGCACGAAGAAACGCGTTAAATTCCATGTTCCGTCAGCAATTGCCAATTTGAAAGTCGGCCGTGGAGAAAAGAAAATCCGAGTAACCGTGACTTGTATTGCTCAACCTCCGGTCGACAGAACAAGAGGAAGCGAATATTCAGCCGCTTATATCTCCGCCTCAATTCACCGCTTAAATTCAAATGGTAAAAATGTTGTGGATAATCCCTCTGTCAGTGATAATCGAAACAAATGGGATACCTGTTATCATTTCAGTAATGAATTCTCCAGCTTCGATTCAGGAAGCTGGGAAGTATGGCTCGAGCTTTTCACCAGATGGGGCATAGAGGATGACGAAGAGATTCCATATTCCCTGGTAATAACAGTTGAAGACCTTACCGAAGCTGGAAACATGTATTCGGAAATCATAAGAGAAACAGCCGGACGCTTTACTGCAGTTCAGCCGGTAAGAGTGAATATTCGATAATATCAAATAAGATCCCGCTTTTTGCCACGAATAATGATGGCTAAAGCGGGATTTCTTCATTTCCTTTTACTAATTAGAAAATAGACAAACTTTTTAACTTCGGCAAGTTCATCTTCTGTAAGATCTACTGGAATGGTTTGTTCACTTTGTGACGCAACAAAAGCTTTTCCCTTATCTACAGCACTTTCATCAAGTATACCAGCTGCCTGAAGAATCTCTTCATACGGAACAGACAAGGCTACTGCTATCTCTTTTAAAACAGCTGGCGACGGTTCTTTCCTTTTTCCGGATTCAAGTCTTGAAATCTCTGCATTACTAACATTTGATGCAGCAGCCAATTCTCTCTGAGACCATCCTTTTTCTTTCCTTTTGTTTGATATATATTCGCCCAGGGTCATGTGCCACACCTCCTTGTAGGTACTGATTATGTTACCGAATGGGAACATAAGGCAATACAGGCGGTGTTCAACCTTTATTTTTTAGCATATGTGTTACCATTTGGGAACATCTTTAAAAGAAAGGAGGCATTGATATAGATACACCTGAACAAGAACTTCGCAACAGCAATAACCACCTGCTTTGCAAAGCCAACATCAGATCCGGTGACATTGAAACAGAAGGTCCTCACAAATCGATCTATCGTTTCAATATCCCCATAGGTGGTTCGTTCACGGTTACTCGTGGAAGTATTACTTCCACTATAAAACGTGAATCCATAGGCTTTTCTGTAGCCGATACGCATAAAGTGTAAACAACAAATCAATAAAATGAAGTCCGCTGAGCTGCTTTGACGGCCTTGGATATAGTTCATTTCATTCGAAATAGCTGTATCTAGGCCGTCATTTTTGTCTCTTCGGACATTGATCCCGGCTCCCGCGGATTTCTCAAGAAAACCAAAGGAGTCGAAAATGAGTAAAAATTCAAATCAGTATCGCATCTATCTCAAGTCTTCCCGTCAGTGGGTGGAAGTTTCCGAGGAAGTATACCGGGAGCACTACTGCTTCTACGACGCATTCCGTAAGCGCCATCAGGCACACGGTCAGTGTACCTGCCCGAAGAACAAGTTCTGGCTCTGTGATGGCGACTGCCTGACCTGCGAGTTCCGCCTGGCCGGTGACATGCTCTCCCTCGATTACGAATCTGAAAACGAAGACGGCGACAGCTGCACTTCACTGGACAGCATTCCTGATGATGCTCCTCTTATTTCTGATGTTCTCGCGGATAAGGAAGAGCTGGATCAACTGTTCGAGCGTCTGCAGGAGCTCATGCCGGAGGCCAAGCGTATCGGAGAGCTCCGCAAGGAAGGCCTCTCCGACGAGGCCTTCGCCGACATCGTCGGCATCAAGCGCACGACGTTCCTGTCCCGCCTGAAGAAGGCCAAGGGGAAGTTGTCTCAGGAATTCCCCGACTGGTTCTAATCATGCGGCTCCGGCTGCCCATCGTAATGGCCAGAGCTTTTTTCTGAAATTCTTCTTTTCCCTTCGTCAAAACGGCCCGCCCGCCTTCAGTGGGAAGTGTAAGGAGCACGAAAACAGATGCTCCGGATTGGAGGAAACGTGATGAACAAGACACGCAACAGAAGTCCCGCGGACACCGAAGTTATCGCCGTTCTTATCGCGATAATCCATGTATCCGCAAGACTTGCAAGGAACCTCTCAATCCTTGCCGCAGACAGACAACCATTGGAAGGAGGCAAAGAGAATAATGTCAAAAATGGCAGAAATGGATCAGACCATCAAGGAACTGCGCGATGCCGCCGCTGCTATTAACAGCGCAGCCGACTGGCTCTACCAGCAGTTCTCCGGCACCGACGAAGGACCCGCTCCGCAGCCTGAAGAGACGCAGGCCGAACCTGAGCCGAAGAAGGAGTTGAAGCTGGAGGATGTGAGGAAGGTTCTCGCCGAACGGTCCCGCGCAGGCTATACAGCCCAGATCCGCGAGCTGCAGAAGGAGCTCATCCGAAAGGCCAACAGCAAGCAGGACTACGATGCCATCGCCGATGAAATCTTTACGCTGCGCGAGCAAAAATCACAGGCCGAGGCAGACACTCGCAGCCGCGAGGAGACCCAGAAGCGCATTGCCGAGCTGCAGGACTTCATCGGAAGTCAGCAATCCGAAATCACCGAATTCGACGAAAGCCTCGTCCGAAAGCTGATCCAACAGATCACCGTTTACGACGGCCACCTTGCCGTCCGGTTCAAATCAGGGCTTGAGATCAACATCAACGAATAAGAGCAGACTTGCTCATGGGAATTGTTCCCGGAGCAGCCTGCTCTCTTTTTATCCTTTATGACATCCAATCAGAACACTACATCCAATCACGAGTCTCAACCTATCAAATATCTAATCACGAGTCTCAACCCTATAAAATAGCTCGGTCGATAAGTTCCCCCAGAGAGTTTTTTCTTAATTAAACCATCCTTTTGCAAAAAGGTCAGGTGTGCAGGAATGGCTTAAAATAAGGCTTTTTTCGCCCTTAGTCCCTGACCCTTGACATCAATGCTACCGTCTCCACATGCAACGAGACAGTGAGGAACATAATCACGTAGGTTCTTGCTGTCTGGAAATTGGTCAAAGCGGGGACATGCTGTTCGGGAATTTGTCAGAAATATGATGTTGCTCCATTACCTTCAATGATATCAGCGACATTGCAAAACACATTGAACTGGAAGTTGTCAGCTTATGGCATTTTATCAATTTGATCAGTGGTCAAGGAAAATGATTCTCCGTACATTGACCATTTTAACGGGAGTGCAAGGTCAAAGTTCCCTTCGCTTAGGAATTTCCGTTGCGCATTTAATCGGGATAAGTCAGAGTGTGCTGCTTCCATCTTCATTACCGGAACCCGGGCATCCAGAATGCCATGAGAAACGCAGTTTCATCGCCGCCATCAGAGGGCACTTTTTCTTTCTTCATTGCAGCATTCCGAATCGCTTCAAAACAATCTTCACTGTCGCCGCTTCCATGTACTACCAGCGCATCGTAATAGATGTATTGCCCCAGTGGACGTAACCCGTCCTCTTTGGCGTATTTGAGTGCAATATTCATGTATTGTTCATCCAGAATATCGTTCTGCGCCTGTATCATCTCATCGGATTGAGCAGCATCTCTCCACGCTTTTTCAAAGGAATCTCCTAATCCATCGTGAGAATCTGTTCCGTTAACCTGTTCTAATGCAGGAATATATTTTTCTAATTCGTTTTCCGGTTTCAGTTCTGTATACCGTTTTACAACTTCCAGCAAATCTCCTGTACCGGTTGTAAACCCGATGATTCCGGCAGTATATCCTCTGCCATCTCCAATATCCTCGATATAAGCATACTGCTTTGCATAATCTATGGATGAGTTTTCAGCACTGGAAACAAGTGCAAACACTTCTTTTCGGAGTTTCCCAGAAGAAATGTCATTTGCTGTCGCATCTTTATGATTTCCAACTGCCGCCCGCACCCTGCCAGCAAAAGGAGAGCGAAAATTAGTGGAATCAACTTTTTTATATTCATAATAATAACTCTACAAATTCCGATTTTTTCTTAACGATTTATCTTACAGTCGATTCACCACCTTCTGTTTTGCATTTTTTTGGTGAGGCCCTTGTACCGCTATTATTTGTGTATCATCCTGAATATCCCGACAGTCAGTATCACGACAATGACAAGGATCATGATCAGGCTGGCTATTGGAGCAAAGAACGAAACGATCATTGCTGCAGCATATGCAAGATAAAGCGGAATACGCACTTTCCGGTTATTCGTCACATCCGGCTTTGTCCCCGGGAAGTCCTTCAGGATCTGATTGTCCATAATCTGAAACATCAGTGACAACGCAAACATAATGAAAACATAAAGGAACTCCGGCAATGTATCGTTCGGATGCTCGCCTACCCATCTCGTTGTAAATGGAACCAGCGTCAGGAAGAATGTCCATATACCATTTAACACAAAGATACGTATAGTCACATGTTCTATCTTCTGGAAGGCGTTAT
>OCTW013392705.1_pt1 | contig 26409 bp, 15 predicted proteins | sample 1539671 | NCBI WGS metagenome assembly OCTW01 (sample SAMN02144230, study PRJEB22623) | gut metagenome | biome: sheep rumen | host: Ovis aries | place: New Zealand | reverse complement strand
CTTTGCGTCAGTTTACAGGGGTTGGAAGTATTGTCTGAACTCCTGTAACTCCTGTAACTCCTGAACTCCTGTAACTTGCGAAAGTTGAGTCAGTTTATTTGGCGTTTTTTTTGATCCACTGAGATGGGAGAGAGTGGCACTTTCAGCGGACCGCCAACAAAAAAAAGGAGCCTTCCTCTCGGAGAACTCCTTTTGTCGATTCGTATAAGAATGCAATTATTCGAACTTTTCCTTTTTACCTAAACTGTTGATTACAGTGTGTTCTTTTTCTTGTACAACCACTTCCAGATTCTAAATAGCATTTTTGTTTGGTTGTTGAACATTTTTTCTTACGTACTAATATGTTCTCTTCGTTCGAATACTATCGCAAAGTACTAGTCGTTTTTTACTAATCTTGCCTTCTTCAGTTTTTTTTCATCTGTTTCAAATGAAGCGAAACGGCCATTCCTTTCTATCGATGGCAACGCTCGCTTCATTTTTGCTCTTGAGTCATCATTAACATCCTATATATTTACTTGGTCAATATAACCGTGTCCAGATTGCACATCCGCCTTGGCGTTTTGTACGATGCAAAGATATGGAAAAAAATGTAACGACAAGCAATGTCGTCTTCAAAAATTGGCCATTTCATCAAACAAAACCCTAATTTTCGTCAAATATTACCCTTGGGTGATTTCACTTTCTTGCATTTTTGTTGCGTGCTTGTTTTTATGTGTCAATACTACATTTTATGCCAGTTGGCAAATTGTTGTTAGGGTACACAGTAATTTATTGGCGTTTTTTTCTTATAAAACGATTTTTTTTGACTGTTTTTGTCACGATTTCTCATACTTTTTTATTACTTTTGTAGCTGTCAATTCAACAATTTTTGTGAGAATGCGAGTGAAGAAGTGTTTGTTCATATTGTTAGTTCTGTTCTGCGTGCTGCCTGTCGGTGCGCAGCCGAACCTTCATTTTGAGCACATCAACACCAAGGGTCACTGTATCTATTGTTCGTTTCGCGATGCCGACGGCGTGGTGTGGCTCGGCACTTCCAACGGTCTGATCACCTTTTCCCAGCTTACGGGCAACCATCCGTTCAGCTATTCGCGCAGTGAGGCGCTCAAGGAAATCATCAACCAGATTGATCAGGACAACATCGGCCGTCTGTGGCTTCGCATGCAGTCGGGGCAATATATAATATATGACGCGTACCATAATAAAGTCATCGAGGACGTCTCGGGCTATCTTCGCGGCATGAAGCTGCCCGATGGTCTCTTGCCCAAGATCACCATCGACATGCTGGGTCGCGTGTGGATGGCTGACAATGCAGAACTGGCGATGCACGATTTCAAGACCTCGCAGACGCGCCGCTATCGTCTGCCGTCGTCGGCCGGACCCATCGAGGCGCTGAAAGCCACCGACAATGAACTCTATCTTGTGGCGCGCAACAAGCTCTATGCCGTGTCGTTTGCCACATGGAAAATGCGTCAGCTCTCGGACAATCCGCAGCCGATGCACGACTTCAACGTGTTCTTGTCGGTCGACGGGCTGGGCTTCGTGTGGGTGGCCACCATGAATGCGCTCTACCGTTTCAACCCCACCACCCGCCAGTGGCGCCACTATTCCGAGGTCAAACTCATCAAGGCCATCATCTCGCTTCCCGCCAATCGCACCTGCGTGGCGACGAGCAACTACGGCCTTTTCTGGTTCGACAAAGATGGAGACATGCGTCAGATGCACCAGGCACCGCCCAATTCCGACGGACTGCTGAGCAACCACATCGAGACCATCAGCTTCGACAAGCTGCGCAACACGCTCGTCATTGGCTACAACAAGCGCGGCATGAGCCTGGCCTTACCCTACGGAAGAGACATCAGTTTCAACCATCTTTCCACCGCCGACAACTGTTTCCAGCTGGAGGACATCATCAGTCTGGCCGTTGCTGCCGATGGAAAATCGTTCTGGGCGGGGACAGAAGACCATGGCATTTTCCGCCTGTCGCTCGACAACTATCAGGAGGTTCTGGAGCGCCGATTTGAGTCGAACACCGTGACAAGTCTGCTCTGCGACAGCGACGGAAAGCTCTGGGCAGGTCTCTATGCCAAGGGTCTGAGCGATGCCGACGGGCGTCTGCTGCTGCCCGACACGTCGCCCTACAGTCTGGCAGAGCCGATTCCTGGTGGCCCTATCTTTGCAGCGGTGCTCGGCCAAGGCATCTATGCCATCGACCGACATACCGGGAAAACCACCCATGTGGACACCGACTCGCCCTGGCTGATGAAGCTCTCGGCGCGCAACGGAAAGGTGTATGCCGCCAGCGACAAAAGTATATATGTAATAGACGGACGTACGCTGAAGGTGAAGAGCATTGACACATCGGTGTTTGGTGGCAGTTCAATTATGCTGAAGGGATTCCGCGACCTGCATGCCGACAGTCGCGGGTGGCTGTGGCTCCTTTCTAACGTCAACCGCACGCCCATCCTCATCTACGACCTGAAGACCGGCAAGACCATGCGCGTGGATGACATGAGCCGCATCATCTGCCATGCCCTCTGCGAAGACCAGCAAGGCAACATGTGGGTGTCTACCGATGACGGAATGGTGTGCATTCGCGTGAATACCGACGGCAAGGAGCCTCAGTTCACGACCATGCGCATACACTATTCCACCATGCGCTCTTTCTTCTACAACGACCGCGCCATCAGCATGATGCCCGGCAATCGGCTGGTCCTCGGCACCAGCAGTGGCACTCTGGTGCTCGATCCGGACAATCTGATGACCCACACACACCGGGAGTTGACGCGTCTGGCTCCCATCATCACCCAGATAAGAGTCAACGGCCGCTATATCTCTTCGGTCACCACGAAGAGCGGGAAAAACCCCATCAGCACCGATGTCATCTATGCCAAGCGCATCGACCTGAAGAACTACGAGAACGACATCATGCTGGAATGTCGCCCACGAGGCTTCGACAGCGAGTTCGAGGGGCAGTATTTGTACTCTTTGGAAGGCTATACCGACGCCTGGACGCCCTTGGACAACAACACCATCCAGCTGACCAACATGCAGCCCGGCGACTACGAGTTGCTGGTGAAGTACCAGCCGAGCGGCGGTGAGTCGACAAAAGAGTACTCGATGCTTCACATCCACATCAGCCAGCCTTTCTGGAAATCGTCCATAGGAAACGCAATTATCGCCTTCGTCTTGTCGGCATTGGTGCTGTCGGCCTTCATGATTGTGCTCAATCGCCGCCGCATTCACCGGCGGCTTGTGGAAATGGAGCGGCAGAAAGAGCAGGAAGAGAAGATCAACGACATGAAGATGCGCTTCTACACCAACGTGAGCCACGACCTTCGCACGCCACTTACGCTCATCATCGGCCCCATCGAGGACCTGATGGACCGCTTCCGTCGACGGGGCGACGATGAAGAAACGCTCTCCACGCTCTCCATTGTGCAGCGCAACGCCCACCGTCTGCTCGGACTCGTGAACCAGCTTCTTAACATGCGGAGCATGGAAACGGCCGACACAACCCTCAACCTCGTGGCCGACGACGTGGTGCAGCTGGTGACCGACACAGTGGAGGCCTTCATGGCTCAGGCCCGTGCTCGCTCGCTCAATCTGCAGGTGAAGGCGCCCTTCGAGTCTTTCTATGCCGAGTTCGACCGCGAGAAATTGTCGCGCGTGCTGAACAACCTGCTCTCCAACAGCTTCAAGTTCACCCCCGACGGCGGCACCATCATCGTGGAGTGCGCCATAGAAAACGATGGCGACGGCAACCGACTGCACCTCACAGTGACCGATACCGGCCGCGGCATTCCCGAGGAAGACAGGGCCCATATCTTCGACCTGTTCTACACCTCGCGCAGGCTACACATCGACAATGAGAGCAGTGGCATCGGCCTGCACATCGTGAAGCAGTATGTTGAGCTCATGAATGGCACCATCACCATGACGAACAACGATCCCTGCGGCACCATTGCCCACATCGAGATGCCCCTCAAGCGCGCGAAATCAGCGGCATTGCAGCCCAATGCGACCGCACTGCCCTCGTCGCAAAGCTCGGAAGTTAGTAGCACACTGCTGCCACCTACAGTTCGCAAGCAGGCCGAAGCAGCATCGGCCAACCTGCTGATCGTGGAAGACAATCCCGACCTGCTGGACTTCATGGCAAGCTCGCTTTCCGACACCTATCATATATATACCGCCACCAATGGCGAGGAAGCGCTCGCCCTTTTAGGAGACGAACAGCCCGTCGATGTCATCGTCAGCGACATCATGATGCCTGTGATGGACGGACTGGAACTGACGCGTCGCATCAAGAACGACATCAACTACAGCCACATTCCCGTCATTCTGCTCACCGCCAAAGCCATGGAAGAAGACGAGCTGGTGGGCCTGCAGATGGGTGCCAACGACTATATCACCAAGCCGTTCAACATTGACATCCTCAGGTTGCGCATCAGTTCATGGATGCAGCGTCGTAGCACGGCCCGCAACAGGTTTGCAAACCAGGCCGACGTAACGCCACGCCAGCTTACCATCACCACCCTCGACCAGCAGCTCTTTGAGCGTGCCGTCGGCATCGTGACGGCGAACATGCACGACCCCAACTTCAATGTGGACCAGCTGGCCGTGGAGATGGGTGTTCATCGAACAGGGCTCAACCGCAAGCTGCAGTTCATAACGGGCCAGACACCTATTCTTTTCATCCGCACGCTGAGGATGAAACGCGCCCGCCAGCTCATGGAAAACGACCCGTCGCAACCCATCTCGCAGGTGGCCTATCAGGTGGGATTCAACAACCCGAAAATCTTTGCACGCTACTTCTCCGAGATGTTTGGCGAGAAGCCCAGCGCCTTTGTGCAGCGCCTGAAAGAGCAGAAAGGCACCGCTTCTGCACCTTCCGACGACGGAAACGATGACGGAAGCCAGCCCTCATGACGCCCTCCTTGCGGTTGCTGTATGTTGCTGTGTCACAGCAACAGAATCCCTTTCCCCCATGCAGAACGTTAAATCTCGAAAAAAATGATGGCGATGTCGTTGTTTTTTCGTACATTTGCATTCGAGAAAATTGAACGTCTATGAAAGCTAGGAAACAGGTACTTCTGGTGGGCAGCCATCCCGTTGGCCGCGACATGCAGGCGCAGTTCCGTGAGCTCGGCTACACCGTGGTCGTCAGGGAAAGCAGTGCCGAGGTGGATGCCACGTTGCTCTCGGCCACCACCGAGATGGCCTTGCTGGCCCCTGCCGATGCAGATGAGCTGCAGGCCGACAACGAAGTGCTGGCGTGGCTTCAGGACATCACGTCGCTGCTGGCCACGACAAACCGTGCCGCCTGCTACACCACTGCGCGCATGCCGCTCCACCTGCTGCTCCGCAGTCAGACAACCCTGTGGATGCTGAAGACCGTTGATTTCAGCGCAGACACCAACCGCTGGTTCGACATCTTTGCCTTTACCATGGAAGACCAGTGGGCCTTGCGTGCCCTGATGGGTGGACTGTGGTCCATGAAACCATCGGAGACACGCACGCCCGACGACCTTGCTTGTCCGCCCATCGACCGCCAGGGCATCGGCGTTCACAGCAATCAGACCGTCCATCTCGTCGTCTTCGGCCTCAGTGCCTTGGGCGAGCAGCTCGCCGTCTATACAGCCCTCATGGCCCATTTCCCCAACTACGTGCGCGACAACCGTCTTCGCACCCGCATCACGCTGGTAGACCCCGCCATGCACGACCGTCAGGAAACCCTGCTCGGACGCTATCGCCACCTCTTCGACAACAGCTATTACCGCTGCGTAAGTCTCGATAGCGGACAGACGCGCTATCATGAACCCATGTATCACGGACAGCGCGACGACTTTGTCGACGTAGAGTGGGAGTTCGTTGAGGGCCACCTTCACCATCCGCTCATGCAGCAGAAGCTCGCCCTCTGGGCCGCCAGCAGCGACCGTCAGCTGCTTACCGTCGCCCTGTGCGATGCCGACGACAACCACAACTATCAGGAAGCTTTCTCACTGCCCGCGCCGGTCTACCACAACCCGGAGACCGTGGTGCTGGTGCGCGTCCGTCAGCAGATGGCCTTCCGCATGATGGGCCGCGGCAGCCGTTTCGCCAACGTCTATCCCATTGGCATGCAAGACAGCGGCTACGATGTGCGGCAACCGCTCATGCAGATGGCCCGCATGCTGAACTATTACTACGTGTGCAGCTTCGGCCGCAAGGCCGTTCCCACCGAGATGCCCGCCGACGAAGTGGAGCAGGAATGGACCAAGGTGGAAGGCTTCGCCCTCAGATACAGCAACGTGTACAACGTGATGACCATGGCCACGAAGATGCGCTCGCTGGGCCATTCCACCGACGACTGGTCGCGCTTCTACGCCCTCACCGCCGACGAAGTGGAGCAGATGGCCGCCGTGGAGCACAACCGGTGGGTGGTAGACCGGCTGATGCTCGGCTTCCGTCCGCCCACCGACGACGAGAAAGCCGCCATCGAGGCCGACATCACCCTGAAGAAAACCTATAAGAACGAGCAGCGCGTGCACCTCGACCTTTGCAGCTATCGTGAGCTGGGAACCGACGAGCAGGGCAACGACGTGCGTGTCTACGACCGCGACCTCACCGCCTCCATCCCCCTCATCGCCAATGCTTTCTTCGAGCAAATGGACGCTGCTGCCGATAACAGTGACACATGAACAGTCCCGCAGTTACATATTACGCCCTGCGCTATGAGCATGCCGATGCCCTGCACCGACGCGGCGACTGCCTGCTGAACAGCACCGAGGCGCTGCGCATCGGGCAGACCGACGACTGCAAGGCGCGGATCGACAACCCCACAGATGCCGACGACCGCGAGTTTGCCGTGGTGGTGAGCAACGGTGCCGACGGCGGATGGCGACTCGTGCGCCTGTGCTTCAACGCCGCCCTCATGGTGAACGGCGAGCCTGTGCGCTACGTCCGCCAGCTCAGCGACGGCGACCGCATCAGCGTCGAGGGTGTGTCTCAGGAGCTGCTGTTCAGCGTGCGCACCGACGGCGTCTATGGCGGTCAGGGCATCCAGACGCAGCCCGCCGCCCTCTCGCGCCGCTGGCTCGCCCTGCTGGTGTGCCTGCCCGTGGTGCTGTTCCTGTTGCTGCTGGTCTATTTCAACAGTCGGTTCAGCGACGGCAAGCAGCTCACCGATGACATGAAGGCAGAGGCCCGCACCTCCGTGTTCATGCTCCGGGCCGACTCTGTGTGGCTGGTCAGCATCGAGGGCACGGACACCACGCGGCTCAGTTCCTACAGCTACATGGACGACGGCAGCGGCATCGTGGGCACGGCTTTCCTCACCGCCGACTCGCTGCTTGTCACCGCCCGCCACTGCATAGAGCCCTGGCTCACCGACACTTCCGCACTCATGACCACCGACACCGCCGCCATCAGGCTGCTCCCCGTGCGATGGGCGCTGGCCGCAGAGACCTTCAACCAGACCACCGACGACAGTCGGCGCCTCGAACTCATCAGCTGGTGCTCGCTCTATCAGACCAATGACAGCGTGGAGACGCCCATTGCCACCCTCCGCTCTGTCGATTTCCGCATGGACAAGTCGCGCGACGAGATCATCGAACTGGGCGACTTCACCCACGAATACTACTGGCGCAGCATCGCTCCGCGCTACCGCCGCACCGAGATGATGCTGGGCGATGTGGCCTGGATGCGTGCCGAAGGTGTGGTCAGCCAGCCGTGCGGCACCCTGCGGCGCGCCACTGCCGACGAGCTTCAGAAGCACCTCCGCGAGGGCCATCCGCTCCATTTCATGGGCTTTCCCGCCATTGGCGCCGTGGCACATTTCGAACAACGCGACGACCAGGTGCAGATGCGGCCCCATTTTGACACACAGGGACTTCCCGACGGCGACATCCATCACAACGGCGAACTGGTTCCCGGCTTCTCCGGTGGTCCGGTTTTGATGCGCATAGGCCGCAGCGAATGGCGCGTAGTGGGCGTTGTCTCGGTGGTCGACAGACAGGAACAGACGCGCAAATATTCCGTTCCCATCACCGAAATAGACCGAATGAAAGGAAACAATCCATGAATATCAATCCAAGAGAAATGCCGCCCTCGGCCGAGGGACCTGTCAGTCAGCTGGCCGGCTATTGTCAGCCTGCCGCCGCATGGCTGCTGCTGTCTGCCCTGCCAGAACAGATGCGCAGGCACCAGTGCTACGTGGTGACGCCGGCAAACGTGCTCATCGGCGACGACGCCTTTGTGCTCTGGCCGCAGGAGGGCTATGAGCCGCAGTCGCCGTTCTGTCCGCCCGAGGTGGTGGCAGGGGCAGCGCCCAATGAGCAGAGCGGCGTCTGGTCGCTGGCAGCCACCGTGTTTCAGCTCGTCATGGGACGGATGATGATGAACAACCGTGGCGGACAGGTGCAACGCCCGCGCTCAAAGGTGCCGTTCATGCGGTCGCACGACGACTGGGCACCCCTCAGTCAGCTCGTCCAGCGATGCCTCAGCTACCAGCCGCAGCTGCGCCCCTCGCTCAGCGAGATAGAAACCCTTGCCCGTCAGCAGTACGACTACTGGCACCTCCGCGAGATGCAACCCCCGACCCGGAAACGCGCCGCAGGCCCTTCCAACAACGGTCCTGCCGACAGCGACCTGTGGCCCGAGCCGATGAAGGCCACCGGTCAGGAGCGCCCCTTTTAGTCCCGCCTCTGTCGTCTTTGGCTCCCGCCCCCAGTTGAGCATGTTGCCGTGCCACGGCAACCCCAATTTCCTTCTCACCCCCATCCCCCGAAAACAATGAAGCACCCACAAAGAATCCTCGCCACTTTTGCCTTCCTCTTCGCCCTGTTCTTCACGGCCAGCGCGCAAAATGCGTCGCTCGATGCCGAGCTCAGCAAGCTCGTCGACCTGGTCAAGCGCCTGCGCACCCCCTCGGAGGCGCAGCAGAAAAAGGCCTACGACGCCGCCATCCGTCCCCTGGCCGACGACACCAAGTGGACGCCGATGAACGAACTGCGCGACGAGAACGGCGCCGAGTGCCGCCCCGCCGACAAGACCGTCAGACGCTTCAGGCTCAACACCCTCCTCAACAACGCCGAACGCCGCCGCAACGGACTCTCCGCCTCGACCGACAACTTCCTGAACGGACAGGACGAGGCCTACAACTACTCGCTCTACGAAAAGAGTATCAAGGCCGGCGACAACCACACCGCGCGCTACAGTTTCCACGGACGACAGGGTCGCCAGACGTTTGTCTTCGTGCCCTTCACGACAAGTGGCGCCAGCTTCAGCGTTAGATTACTGTGGAAAGGAAAGAGCATCGGCACCACCACCCGGCAAGGCGACGGCACACAGGTGCTGACCACCAAGGAACGCATCGGCAAGGACGACACCCTGACGCTCGAAATCAGCAACAACGGATCGTCGCCGCTCTCGCTCGTCATCCTCAATCATAACACCCGCAAATAGCCCGATGAAAGCCCTCAGAACCTGTCTCACCATCGTCTGCCTGACGCTCATTTTTGCCCATTCCATCGGCCAATCGGCATGGAAAGGGCTGCAAAGCGGCAGTCGGGAGCATGCCTTGTGGAACCAGGCCATCGACATGCACGAGCAGGGCAACTACGTCCAGGCAGCTCGTCTGCTGCAGCAGTTGCGAGTGCACGTCGACTCGCTCTGCGCCGTTCAGCAATCCGAGCCCGCAAAGCTGTCGGCCGAGGCCTTCCGCGACTACGAGAAGGTGGTGAGAAGTGAGGGCAACGAGTGGGTCATGCTGAGTCATCCGGTCCACATCGGTGCTGCCGCCGACCGTCTCGACTCGCTTCTGAGTCGTCGTCGGACACTTGTGCCGCAAGGCGACTACGACCGTTGGCAGCAGGGCGTGCTCAAGTTGCGGGGCGACCAGATGGCAGAGATGGCCGACAACGACGATGCGGCCTACGACCGCGCCTGTCAGTTCTACGACCGCTGTCTGAGCAACTACCGCCAGCACGACTGGTCGGAAGCCTTCCAGGACACGCTGAACATCCACGTCAGCTGGGCTCAGCTGTGCTATCGCCGCCAGCACTATGCCGAGGCCCTTTCCCACATGGAAGCCGTCATGGATGGCTATCGCGACCTCGACGTTTCTGACGAATACCTCGACCGACAGGCCGACCTGGCGCTCTGCATGGCCCGCTGCAGCCGCTTCGATGAGGCCTTGCAGCTGGTCGACGAGGCCATCGACGCTTATGAGAACACGCAGGGCCACCGCTACGGCGAGCTGCTGCGCAAGAAGGCTAAGATTCTTTTGCTCTGTCCCGACCGCAACCGCAGGGCCGACGCCGTGCAGCTCTACCGCGACTATTTCGCCAGTCAGCGCGACTACATCAGCCGCCACCTGCCCCAGATGACCACCGCTGAGCGCGAGCTCTATTGGCTGCGCATGCGTCCCTTTGTGGCCGACTGCTACCGTCTGGAAGACGCCGACGCGGGCCTGCTCTACGATGTTACGCTTCTGGCCAAGGGCCTTTTGTTCCAGCTGCAGGCCCATGCCGGCCAGCGTTCGGCCGTATTTCGCTCCACCTGGCACGACATTCAGGCGCAGCTAAAAGGGCGGCAGGCCGCCGTCGAGTTCGTGCAATACGACATGGAAGACGGTCAGCACATGGCGGCTCTCATTGTGGAATCCGAGGGCCAGCCGCGCTGGATAGCCTTGCCCAGACCGTCCGACGTGATGGCCATCCGCATCGGAGTGGGTGCGGGAAAGTCGGTGGACGACCTGCTGCACACCGACAATGCCAACGCCAAGAACATCCTCTACGGCAGCGACAAACTGCGGCAGGCACTCTGGCCCGATGCCCTGATGAATGCCTTGCAGCGCGACACGGCAGTGTATTTCGCGCCCGATGGCTACCAGCATATCATGCCCATCGAGTACCTGTTGCCTCAGGATGTGCCGAACATTCACTTGTGGCGACTCACCAGCACCCGCCGGTTGCTGGAGCCGCGACGTCAGCAGACGGTGGAGTCGATGCTCATCTACGGTGCCATCGACTACGACGATGAGGCCGACAACGACCATTCGGGCAACGACAGTATGACCTACGACTATGTGTACAACCGCGGCAATGGTGACCTGGGTGTGGTGGACTCCCTGAAGGCGTCTGCCGTTGAGACGCGGCAAATCTACGAGCTGCGCCACAGTTCCGGCGACAAGCTGCTCACCGGTCTCGACGCCACCGAGCAGTCGTTTGTGGAACTGGCGGGTGGCTACGACGCCGTGTTCTTCTCCACCCATGGCGAGTTCAGCGCGCCCGCGGCGCCGCAGGGCAGCGACCTGAAGCCCTGTCTGACCGACGAGACGCTGTCGCAAGCCTTCCTTTACATGGCGGGCTGCGAGGTGTCGGTGGGCGACGGACGCTATCGCGACCATCAGTTGCGTGAGGGACTGCTGTCGGCACGTGAGGTGGCAGCCACCGACCTCTCGCGCGTACATTTGTTTATTACCTCCGCCTGTCAGACGGGTCTGGGATTCCTCACCAGCGAGGGCGTCTACGGACTGCAGCGCGGCATCAAGAACGCCGGAGCAGGAAGCATGGTGCTAAGCATGTGGAGCGTGGCCGACGCCTCCACGGTTCACCTCTTCGTCCCGCTCTTCCGCAACATCAAAGCCGGTATGTCACTGCGCAACGCCTTCGACAATGCACGGCGAAGTCTGGCCACAATGCTCGGCGACGATGGCGAACCCCGCTTCGAAGCGCCCTATTACGCCGATGCATTTATCCTCATCGACGCACTCGAATAGTCTTCTTCTCTACAACGAATTCTTTTTTTCGACAACGAATTCCTTTTTATTTTCGACAACGAATTCCTTTTTATTTTCGACAACGAATTTGACGAATTCTACGAATTTTCCTTTTCCTGCGGGAACCGCAATCCGCAGTTGAATCTGTGCAATCCGTGTTCAATAAATAAACAACGAATTTGACGAATTCCGAATTATTTGCGTCGTTTCTCTGCTTTACAAGAATCTACCATCTCTTTCAACTGCACCACTATCCCCATAGATTTCGTCTCATTCGTCAAATTCGTTGTTAATAATAAAAAGAATTCGTTGTCGACATTCCCTTCCATCTTTTTTGCTGTCTTCTGCGTCTTTCGTGTCATTCGTCAAATTCGTTGTCAATAATATAAAGAACTCGTTGTCGACAATCCCTTCCAGTTCTTTTGCAGTTCCCCGCGTCTTTCGTGTCATTCGTCAAATTCGTTGTCAATAATAAAAAGAATTCGTTGTTGTCAAGTCTCCCCCCGTCTTCCGTCGCACATGTTTTCGTGTATAGTCATATATACACAAAAAAATCTAGGTTTTTTCCGCGTAATATGGCGTATTACACACAAAAAACCTAGATTTTTTTCTGGCCATTTGGCACCTTTTGTTTTCGCGGAGCAGCGTTCGTTGTCCGCAGGTGTGCCGTTTTACCTTTCGTGACTTACTCTTCCGAGAAGTCTTCCTTGCCGACGCCGCAGAGTGGGCACACCCAGTCTTCGGGCAGGTCCTCGAAAGCTGTTCCGGGCTCAATGCCGTTGTCGGGGTCGCCTACTTCAGGGTCGTAGACGTAGCCGCATGTGTCGCAGATGTACTTTTTCATAATCTTGTTCACTTGATTTTTATAGGGTTAGTAACCAATATGGATGTTCGTGGTATGGCTGACGGGCTCATTCCTTCGGCAGCAGCGACTCCATTTTCTGCACCACCTGCTCGGGCTCAATGCCCTTCATGCAGGCATAGTCGCCCCTCTGGCATGGTTTGTTGCCGAAGATGCTGCACGGCCGGCAGGGCATGTCTATGCCCAGGGCGCGGTCGGCGGGCTGGTTGTAGCCCATGAATCCTGCGTATGGATGGGTGGCTCCCCAGATGCTCACCACCGGAATGCCTGTCAGCGAGGCCATGTGCATGTTGCCGCTGTCCATGGAAAGCATCACGTGGAGATGGCTCATCAGCACCAGTTCGTTGCGCAGACCGTCCAGCTGCTTCGACGCGTTGACGCATGTGGGGTAGCGCTGGCACCACTCTTCGAATACGCGGTACTCGTCGTCGCCGCCGCCAAACAGGAAGATGCGGGCGTCGGGGTGGCGCTCGGTGAGCAGGCCGATGACGCGCTCCATGCGGTCGGTGGGGTAGATCTTGCCCTCGTGGGCTGCAAAGGGGGCGATGCCGATCCATGGGGTGGAGGGTGATGGGTGGTGGGTGGTGGTGTAGCGTTCCTGAAACTCGGCCGGCAGCTGGGTCAGGTCGCCGCCGCCCGCGGGGAAGATGCTCTTGAAGTCGATGGTCACGGGGTAGCCCAGACGCTCCAACACGTCGGTGTAGTTCTGCAGCGACGTGGGCTGCTGCTTCATCACCTTGTCCTTGCTCCTCACCAGTCTGCGCTTGCCCTTGCGATGCTTGTTGATGTGGGCCACGTGGTAGCGGCCAAGGTTGAAGCGCATGCGCAGGTATTCCGACCGCAGCACGTTGTGAAGGTCGGCAACGGCGGTGAACCGCTTGGCCGTCAGACGGCGGTAGAGCGTGTTGAGCCCTCTCACGCCGTGATATTCATTTCTCACGTCGGCAGCCATGAAACCCACGTTGGGAGCCAGGTCTTCGAAGAAAGGCCGTGCGAAGGGACGGCTCAGCACCGTTATCCGGATGTGGGGATACTGCTTGGCCAGCGAGGCCACCAAGGGCACTGCCATCGCCACGTCGCCGAGGGCTGAAAAGCGGATGATGAGGATGTGTTCGGTCTTCAAGTTCTGTGAGCTGTGAGATGAGAACTGTGGGTTGCTGTGGCGCTATGCGTCAGGCGTTGGCGCCCTTGGCGTAGAGCACGGGGTTGGTAGATGGGTCGTTATACATCTTCATCTGCCGGTACACCTTCATGTATTTGCGTCCGGCCTCGATGTCTTCCAGCAGCTGGTCGATGGCAGTAGAGAGGTCTACCTGCTGCTCAAGCAGCACATTGAGCTTCTGCTGACAGCGCTCGCGGTGGTCGGGAGTGGCGTCGGGGCGGGTGGCTTGTTCGTTCATGTGGTAGATTTTCAGGGCAAGAATGCTCAGACGGTCTACCGCCCAGGCGGGGCTTTCGGTGTTGAGACGGGCGTCGGGCAGCGGCGTCACCTCACTGTATATCTGGCGGAAGTAGCTGTCGATTTGCTCCACCAGGTCGGTGCGGTCTTGGTTTGACTTGTCGATGCGACGCTTCAGAACGAGCGCCTCTGCAGGGTCGATGCCCGGGTCGCGGATGATATCCTCGAAATGCCATTGCACGGTGTCAATCCAGCATTTCAGGTAGAGGCGGTTCTCGATGGTTCCTTCCTCGAAGGGGTTTTGGATAGGCGTGTCTATGTTGTCCTTGACATGATAGTCGCGGATGGCCTGATTGAAAATCTCGTTTGAACGTTCTGTAAATGTCATGTTTTCTAAGGTGTTATTGATTATTTGCGCAAATATAGGCATTTATTTTGAATTGGCAAACGTTTTAGGTTTTTTTATGTAGTTTTTTGAGCAGGAGTTACAGGAGTTCAGGAGTTGCAGGAGTTACAGACGATAGAGTTGGCGCTTCTAATCGTTGAGTAGGAGCAAGAACTATCGTCCGTAACTCCTGCAACTTCTGAACTCCCATCAATTGCAAGTAGGCCAAGACCTATCGTCTGTAACTCCTGCAACTCCTGAACTCCCAACAATTGCAAGTAGGGGCAAGACCTATCGTCTGTAACTCCTGCAACTCCTGAACTCCTGTAACTCCTGATCACAACTCCTGTAACTCCTCCACCATCCCTTCACTCCTCAAACACGCAGGGCAGCGCCACGAGTTGGTACATCATGGTGCGTGCCATGCGCAGATGTCCCTGGTCGTTAGGGTGGAGCAGGTCGCGCTCGTTGTGGCTATACTGCAGGTGTTCTGGCAGCAAGGGGTAGAGTCCGCAGGCAGCATTGAGGTCGATGACGGGCACTGCCCAGATGTTGGCAGCCTGCTTGACGCTCTCCACATAGGCAGAGAACCACTCGCCACATGCGTTCTGGTAGCCTTCGTCGGGCTGGATGTTCTTCTCGTTTCCGTAGAAATAGGCACGGTGGATAGGCGTTAGCAGCACAATCTGCTTGGTGGGGTAGTGGCTCTTCATGTAGCGCAGGGCGTTGTTGATGCGTCCGCGATAGGTGCCCATGTCATACGATGGCGTGCGATGCCGGCGCAGAACGGTGGCGCGAGGCGCGTGGACGGCCGCCTCGACACTGTCCTCCGTCTCCACGAACCACTCACCAATGGGGATGGCAGCGTTGTAGTCGTTGGTGCCGATGAACACCAGGATGGCGTCCACGTCCTGACCGTGCTCCTCCATCAGCTTGTCGGTCTGCCGTGGTATGTCGTTCCACTGGCGCCCGCTGATGGCGTAGACGTAAGGCTCTATGCCCAGCCAGTCGTTCAGGTATTGCCACCACTTCTTCTTCGAGCCGCTGTTGCGTGGGTCGGTGATAGAGTCGCCGAAATAAGCCACCCGCTTGCCTTGCCACGGATGCACAAACGTGTTTTGTGCCACTGCAGGACTGAACATCACTTGAAGTGAAACAAAGGCCAACAATAGGAAAATCTTCTTTTTCATGGGTCGTAAAGGGTATTTTTGGTTCAATGATTTGTTTTGTCTGCTGCTATATAGCTAAGGTTACAGACCCCACCCCTGACCCCTCCCCTTGAAGGGAGGGGAGTGCCTGCGGCTTGCTTTCCAGCTTTTGCCGCTCCCTTTCCTTCGAGGGCAGGAGGCAGAAGTGAGGTCTGTATCTGTTACTATTCATGTTTGCTTTCGCTATGACGAAAAGACAGCTGCAAAAGTACGAAATAAAGCTGAGAAAAGAAAACGGTTTGCGAGAATTATTATAAAAGGATTCGGAAGCGTGCTCTGTCTCTGCTTCGCACACGCTCTGTCGCAGGCGTTGCAGGAGTGCAGCGGTTAAAGGAACTGCAGACGGTGCTTTAAGCGCAGGAGTCTTGCAGAATGAGCTCGTTAATCTGCCGGTTTTCCGAAACAAAACCATTGATTTCGTTCAACAAATCCATTGATTTTGTTCAACGATTCCATTGGTTTCGTTCAACAATTCCATTGATATTGTTTCGCCAAATTGCCGTTTTTCCTTCTTCCATCCGTCAGTTTTATCGTTTCTGACTGGCGGTTTCGCGTGGTAGCATCTGCGCCATGGAAAAGAGCGTTTGGTTGTTCTGCACGGGTTTTTCGTATTTTTAGCTTTTCACTCTTTCTCTTTTCATATATTTATTTGTAACTTTGCAGCGCAAATGAAGCAAGGATAAGGAATATGGGAATCATTATCGGTATCGACGTGGGCACTAGTACCACGAAGATAGTAGGCCTGAAAGAAGGCGTGGTGATAGCACCCACGCGCATCCGCGCTACCGACCCGGTGACGTCGCTCTATGGCGCTTTCGGCAAGTATCTCTATGACAACCAGGTGACGCTGAGCGACATTCAGCAGGTGATGCTTACGGGTGTTGGCGCCGCCTATGTGGACAAACCCATCTATGGTCTCCCCACGCAGAAGGCACAGGAGTTTCTCTGCGACGGGCTCGGCGCACGCTATGAGTCGCGGCAGAACCGCATGCTCGTGGTGTCAATGGGAACGGGAACCTCGTTCGTGAAGGTGGAAGGCGACGACATACGCCACATCGGTGGTATGGGCATTGGCGGAGGAACGCTCCGAGGACTGTCGCGATTGCTGCTCAACACCGACGATGTGCGCCATGTGGCGGCGTTGGCTGAGGAGGGCGACTTCAAGAACGTGAACCTGCAGATTGGCGACATCAGTGCCGAACCGCTGCCCGGACTGCCGCTCGACGCTACGGCGGCCATCTTCGGAAACGTGAGAGACACCGCACGCCAGGAGGACATTGCCGCAGGACTGATATGCACCGTGCTCCAGACCATTGGCTCCGCCACCTATCTGGCTTCGCTCGGCAGCGGCATCAAGGAGTTTGTGCTCATTGGCAACCTCACCCTGCTGCCGCAGTGCAGGCAGATATTCCCCGCCCTCGACTCGCTCTACGGCGTGCACTTCAACATTCCCGAGTATGCCGAGTTTGGCACCGCTATCGGCGCCGCCCTGTGCTTCAACAAGGGCGATGTGAAGGATATATGATAACTCTGCTGTCAGGAGTTACAGGAGTGCTTTGCAAGCAAAGCGACCAAGGTCGAGCGGCAGACGATACTTTATCCGCTGCAGCAGAGGAAAAGGGGTGCAGAAAAGTATCGTCCAAACTCCCAGACTCCCAAACTCCCAAACTCCTGAAATGAAAGAGATGCGTAAAAAAGTATCGTCTGTAACTCCTGCAACTCCTGTACTCCTGCAACTCCTGAAATGAAAGAGATGCGTAAAAAAGTATCGTCCAAACTCCCAAACTCCTAAACTCCCAAACTCCTAAAAAAACAACAACGAACAACAATCAAGGTAATGAACAATACAACAAAACGAAAGAACTTCCTGCGGGCGATGGCAGCATCGTTTGCCGTCTGCCTGATGTCTGTGAGCAGCGCCATGGCGCAGAACACTTATCCCTTGTGGCCGAAAGGCGCTCCCCACGCCAGCAGCGACGCGCGCGACACGGCCAAGGTTTCCATCTTCCTGCCTGAGAAGCGGCTGGCCACCGGGCGCGCCGTGGTGATTCTGCCCGGCGGAGGCTATCAGCATCTGGCCATGCAGCACGAAGGCACCGACTGGGCGACGTTCTTCAACCAGGAGGGCATCGCTGTGGTGGTGCTCAAATATCGCATGCCGCACGGCGACAGGCGTATTCCCATCGAGGATGCCGAAGAGGCCATCCGCATGGTGCGCCGCAACGCCTCGCGCTGGAATGTCAATCCGCAGGATGTGGGCATCATGGGCTCGTCGGCCGGTGGCCATCTGGCCAGCACCATCGCCACGCATGCCAAGGAGGACGCAAGGCCGAATTTCCAGATTCTCTTCTATCCCGTCATCACCATGGAGCCCGATATCACGCACAAGGGCTCGCACGACAACCTGCTCGGCACCAACGCCAAGCGGAAGGAAGAGCGTGAATACAGCAACGACATGCAGGTGAGCCGACTCACCCCGCGTGCATGGATTGCGCTGAGCGACGACGACCACACGGTGCTGCCGGCCAACGGCGTGAACTACTATGTGGAGCTCTATCGCCACGATGTGCCCGGTTCGCTCCACGTCTATCCGTCGGGAGGCCACGGCTGGGGCATCCGTCCCACGTTCAAGTATCACCTGGAGATGTTGCTCGAACTGAAGGCCTGGCTGAAGAGCTTCTGACGATGGTCTGGGTGTTCTGAGTCTGGAAGTTGAGGAGTTTGGACAACAGAAAAGGCCCGCTTTTCATGTCGGGCTTGGGAGTTGAGGAGTCTGGGAGTATAGGAGTTTGGACAATAGGTGAGGCACCTGTTATCTGGGGCCTTGAAACCCCGCCTGAAGGCTCCCTTCTGTCCCGTAGGCTGCGGTATCTCCGCAGCCCCAAACCAGAAAGCGGCACGCAGAACCATTCCTGCGTGCCGCTTTCCGTTTGCTGTCAGTCTATTCTTCAAACGCCGCTGCCTCTGCCGCCGCGATGATGTCTTCGCGCGAAGGGCCCTCGGCCTTGATGTCGTCCAGGTGTAGCTCGTCCACCTCTTCCATCACGGTTTTCTTCTTCGTGGGCTGTGGGCTGTCGCTCATTGGCTTCGGGTCGGTGCCGTCGAAGCGCTCCAGCCGCTCGGCTGTCTGTCCCTTCCGGGGCTTCGCCTTCTGGCTGGGCATGGGGTGCGGCGCCGACTCCTGAATGAAGTCGATGTGCTGCTCCTCGGTGTCGGGCACGGCCATTGTTGGCATTTCCTCCATCTTCGTGCGCTCGGTCTTGGCGCCGAACACGCGGTCGATGAACTGCGGTTCCTTGCGCAGACGCTGCAGCGTGAGCTTCGATGCCTGCTGCTGCGCCTCCTTCTTGCTGTAGCCTTCGCCCTTTTCGCCGAGCACCTTTTCCTCAAGTGCCACCTGATAGTAGAACTTCGGGCTGCCGTTGGCGTCCTTTTCCTGCTTGAGGAGTCTGAAGTCGAGCTTCACGCGGTTCTTCTGGCTCCACTCAATGAGCTTCGACTTGAAGTTCACCTCTTTGTAGGCCACCTTGTCGATGTTGATGACCTCCTTGAGGATGCGTTTCTGCATGAAGCGCATGCAGGCATCGTAGCCGCGGTCCAGATAGATGGCTCCAACCAGAGCCTCGAACGCATTTCCGCCCATATAGCTGTTGTGCGATGAACTGCGTCCGTTGCTCACAATGAGCTGGTTGATGCCCATCTCCTGCGCCAGCCGGCCCAATGTCTCGCGCTGAACAATCTTGGAGCGGGTGTTGGTGAGAAAGCCTTCGCGCTTGCCGGGGAAGTGGCTGTAGACGATGTGGCCCACCACCGAGTCGAGCACCGCATCACCCAGAAACTCCAGACGCTCGTTGTTCACGGGCTTGCCCTTTTCCTTGTGACCCAGGCTCTTGTGCATCAGTGCCTGCTGGTAGTAGTGGATGTTGCGCGGATAGAACCCGATGATGTCGCGTAGAGACGAATAAAGCTCCTTCTCCTTGCGGAAAGGGAGCTTTATGAGGTCGAATATATCGAGAATCTGCATAGGGGTGTTTCTTTCTGTTCAAAAGACGATGCGCCGGCATCGCTTCCATTAGTCGATATACTTCTTGAACACCACGCAGGCGTTGTGACCGCCAAAGCCAAACGTATTGCTGATGGCGGCGCGAACCTTGCGAGCCTGGGCCTTGTTGAACGTGAAGTTGAGGTTGTAGTCAATCTCCTCGTCCTTGTCGTCGTCGGCGTGGTTGATGGTCGGCGGCACAATGTCGTGTCTCACAGACAGTACGGCTACCATGGCCTCCACGGCACCGGCGGCACCGAGAAGGTGACCTGTCATCGACTTCGTCGACGAAATGTTCAGCTTGTAGGCTGCATCGCCGAACACCTCCTTGATGGCCTTTGCCTCGGAGATGTCGCCCACATGGGTCGACGTGCCGTGCACATTGATGTAGTCAATGTCGCTGGGCTGCAGCTGTGCGTCGTCGAGTGCGGCCTGCATCACGAGCTTTGCACCCAGACCGTCGGGATGGGAAGCGGTGATGTGGTAGGCATCGGCGCTCGTGCCCTCGCCAACCATCTCGGCGTAGATCTTCGCTCCGCGTGCCTTGGCGTGCTCCAGCTCCTCAAGAATGAGGCAACCGGCACCCTCGGCCATCACGAATCCGTCGCGACTGGCGCTGAAGGGGCGGCTGGCTCCGGCGGGGTCTTCGTTGCGAGTAGACAGGGCCTTCATGGCATTGAAGCCACCCACACCACACATGCAGATGGCGCTCTCGGCACCACCAGCCACAATGATGTTGGCCTTGCCCAGACGAATCTGGTTGAAAGCATCGGCCAGAGCGTTGCTCGAAGAGGCACATGCCGACGTCGTCGTGTAGTTGGGACCATGGAAACCAAAGTGAATTGAGATGTGGCCGGCAGCAATGTCGCTGATCATCTTCGGTATGAAGAAGGGGCTGAATTTCGGTCCCTGGTCCTCATGCTGGCTATAGTATTTCACCTCGTCCTCAAACGTGCGGATGCCGCCAATGCCAACGCCATAGATGACGCCGATGCGGTTCAGGTCCTCCGTCTGCAGGTCGATGCCACTGTCCTCCACACCCTGAATGGCGCTAATCAATGCCAGCTGTGTGTAGCGGTCCAGCTTGCGGGCCTCCTTGCGGTCAATATACTGGGAAATATCCAGGTCCTTCACCTCGCAGGCAAAGTGGGTCTTGCACAGAGAGCTGTCAAACTGCGTAATAGGAGCGGCTCCGCTCACGCCAGCAAGCAGGTTCTTCCATGTCTCCTCGACAGTAAGACCCACGGGCGTCACAGCACCAAGTCCTGTTACGACTACTCTTTTCAGTTCCATATATAATTAGGTATATGACGGCGGCCGATGGGTGACAAACGATGAAAAGGACAAGCCCATTATTACTAATTGGGTGTTGAATCTTGGTCAATCAGAAATTGACCAACACCCAACACCCATCAGCTGTCGCCAGAATGATTATTTTGCGTTTTCTTCAATGTACTTGATAGCGTCGCCAACAGTGCCGATGCCCTCTGCCTTGTCGTCGGGAATAGAGATGTTGAACTCCTTCTCAAACTCCATAATCAGCTCAACGGTGTCCAGAGAATCAGCGCCAAGGTCGTTTGTGAAACTTGCTTCGGGCTTAACCTCTGCTGCATCTACACCAAGCTTATCGACGATAATATCAACTACTTTGCTTTCAATTTCTGACATAATTGTAAAATTTAGAATGTTAATAAAAAATCTTTTTACTTTTAAAAATTCGGGTGCAAAGGAACAAATTATAATTGAATTATGCAAATTTTTTTCCAAAAAAAGCACTCAACACTGCACAAACACCCCTATTGTGTGCAGGTTTTTACCCCCAAAATTGATTAAAATTAAGAATGGTAACGCAAACAGCGCCCAAAATCACCACTTTTCTCTCCTTCCTCTGTCCCTGAAAACAAATACATCTAAATACAAGTTTCTCAAGCTCGCTTGTCCTTTGTAGTTTGGGAGTTTAGGAGTTCTCTGCAAGCAGAGCGACCAAAGGTCGAGCGCTTTGCAGCAAAGGACGAACGTGCTGACACACTGTTCTGCCCTATATGGAGCCAACACTGTCGTCCTTCTTCGTCAGAACGACATTCGCCAGGCAAACGGCAACTTCTGTGTCGGCGGTTTGAGGTCGCCATGCCAAGGTGAAACTCACCGTGGCGCTTTTTACTTCGTAGCTTTTGTCTGTCCACTCTTTCAGCTTCTCCTTGCCTGAGGCAGACAGTGCCGCTATATAGACGCCTTGCTCATTCAGCAGGTAGCCATCTTGGTATTGCAGGCTGTCACCACTCCTGAGCCGTAGAACCAATTCCTTACGTGCCTTGAAGAAATCAAGCCACACATCACGCATGGTCAGTGCTATCATGATGGATGAATAGTGGCTGGGTGGATTTGTAACCAGATAAAGGTTGCGCCTGGCCCGGGTGAGTCCTACATAGTAGGCCCGCATTTCGTTGGCATCCCTTCCATCGGGAATGCTCGACAGGAGATACACGCTGTCGAATTCGCGTCCTTTAGCCTTGTGGATGGTGCTCACAAATACCGAACGCTGGTCAGCGGCAATGAAGTCTTCGATGTTCGACTCGAAGATATATTCCCGCAAGTCGCTGTGATAGAAGTCCCTGTGGGTTGCCTCGAAATCATCCAGGAAATGCTGCATGATGCCCCGGCATGTGCTCGACGCATAGGTCTCGAGTGTGCGTTGCCTTGCCTCGCGCCATTTCTCTTTCGAAATGGTTGCGTTGTCTTTCGTTCCCAGTTGCTTCAGGAAATAGCGCACTTCTGCCAAGTTGGCAAAGCGGAACCCACCCATCGACTGGGCTATGGTGGCATGCAGCCCAAGCTGTTCCAGTTCGTAGGCCACCTGCAATGTCTCTTCATTGGTTCGTGTCAGAATCGCAGTGCTCTCTTGTACGGTTATTCTTGCATCCGACAGTGATTTCAGCCAGGTCACCTTTCCTTCCTCTCCTGTTGCTGATAGAATGAGGTTATGCTTCAGTCGTCCCGGTATGCGCACGACAAAACGGTTGGCACAGTCTACCACGGCTTTCGCAGAGCGATAGTTTTCCGTCATCTCGTACAGCTTGGAACCTTCGTGGCTGGCGAGCGTCTGCATGTATCTGGAGTCAGAGCCCCGGAACGCATAGATGTTCTGGTCGTCGTCGCCCACGGCTATGACACGCATCTCTTCGTTCTGCCGCATCAGTGCCTGTACGAGCCGGAAATCGTCTGCCCCCATGTCCTGTGCCTCGTCGATAACGAGCACGCTCTTGGCTATCTTCGATGCCTCCACCTCATTGCGCTCTATCATCTCTGCAGCATGAAGCACCACCTCTTTTACTTCGTCCAGGCTACCTTGTTTGCCGATGAGGTCGAAGCTGTAGGAATGGAAGGTCTTGATATCCACATAGTGGGCTGCAGAGCCCACCAGCTCAATGAGGCGTTTCTTGAATTCGGTGGCAGCAGCCCGAGAGAAAGTCAGCATGAGCAACTGTTCATGTTTCACGTCCTCCAACAACAGCAATGAGGCCAGTTTGTGTACCAACACTCGTGTCTTACCGCTTCCTGGACCTGCTGCCACCACGATGTATTTCGACTGTTTGTCATCGATAATCTCGCGCTGGCGGCTGGAGAGTTCGCCAAAGAGCTTCTTGTATTTCTCGGGTGTGATGTTCTTGTCTATCTGTGTGCGTCGTTCTTCTTTGAAATACTGGTTGATGAACTTACGGAAGTCCATGGTGAAGTAGTCGTTGACGAAGCGCAGCGCTGCCGAGTAGTCGCGCACCATCAGGTTGGCGTATTCGCCCACGATGTGAATCTGGCGTATTCGCTGCTTGTAGAACTCGTCCAGCAGGCGATACTGTTCTTTGCCATATCTGGCTCGCTTGTCGGCCAGGCGGCCTATCTGCATGGTGTTGTAGACGACGATAAAGCCGCCCTCCACTTTCATCAGCTCCGTCTTGGTGAGATAGAGCAGGGCTTCCTCGATATCGGCAACTGTTGGCTTTTCCTGATTGGCAAACAGCGAAGGCTCTCTGCTGGCAATAAACGTCTTCAGCAATTCCACTTCCGAGAAGTTGACGAGTGTCATCTCCTTACTGCCGTCGCGCTGCACACTCAGTGTTTCAATAATAAAGCGGCAGATGTCCATGCGCCGCTCAAAACGCGACATCGTCACATCCATCGAAGAGTGTAGACGGGCGCTCACGCTGCCGATGTACCCATGCTCTTGTTTGCGTATATAGTTTTTCAGCGACAGGAAATGAAGCAGTACCCTCAGTCGTTTCACATTCGAATAGGTCAGCCCAGCCTTCTGTGCCTCTTCGTTCAGTTCCTTGTAGCCTATTCTGTGCGTCTGCTGTCCGATGCGCTGCAATAGGAACCGCTCCAGTTTCTGAATCATGTCAAGGTTGCGCAACGAGGTGCTCTTGCTGATCCAGGCCTGCATGTCGCGGCTGTCGGCCAGCAAGCCGTCTTGCCGCATCAGGTTGATGTTCCTGATTACCGTCATCTTGTGCATTCCCAGGATGTCTGCAAGATAGTCAACCCTGCTTTCCGCCTCCGCCCCACGTCCTTCTGCTGTGGCGCGGGCGCTGATGAGCGATTTGATGATGCGGGCAGCTTCCTCTCTCGACTGTTCGTCGAAAAGGGGTGAGACAGTCAGTTTGCGGCGTGCCTCTTCCATGCTCTTCACGGCAATGCCTGTGGCAAAGATATGAGGAGTGTTGCTGCCCCGTTCTATGTAGCCAGCCTCCTCAAGGGCTGCGATGGCGGCTTTCACGCGCGTCTCGATGTCCATCACTTCGTCGCCCCATCCAGCCTGCCGGGCGATGTCCAGTGGCGAACAGCTCACCTGGCTGCGCTTGGCTGTCAGGTCCTTGATGGCCTTCCACACCTGTTGGATTTCGCTGATGCTCAGCTTGGTCTGGTTGAGCAGAATGAAGTGTTTGTCAAGGTCGCTGTCGGCATAGAGCACAAAACAGTCTGCCTGCATTTGTGGGTCCCGGCCTGCACGGCCTGCCTCCTGCACATAGTTCTCCAGCGAGTCGCTGATGTTGTAATGGACCACCAGTCCCACGTCCTTCTTGTCTACGCCCATGCCAAAGGCAGAGGTGGCCACGATGACCTGCACCTCACCATTCATGAAGGCGTTCTGGTTCTTCACCTTTTCTGCTGACTCCATCTTGCCGTTAAAGGGCAGTGCCCTTATGCCGTCTCTCACCAGATGCTCAGCCAGTTCATGAGTTCGTTTTGTTCGTGAGACATAGACAATCGAAGGACAGCCGTGGCCGAGTATCAATGAGCGCAGCAGATTGTATTTCTCGTCGGCAGTATCGGCGTGAAGCACAGAATAGCGCAGGTTCTTTCTTTCAGACCTGGCGGCAAACACCTTCAGCTCTAAACCCAGCTTGGTCCTGAAATAATCGCAGATGTCGCTAATCACCTTTTGTTTTGCTGTAGCGGTGAAGCATGAGACGGCGATGGGCGTGCTTTGGTTCTTCTTTTGCTGTAACTGACGAATGAAATCGCCAATGTAGAGATAGTCCACGCGGAAGTCGTGTCCCCAAGCCGAGAAACAATGGGCCTCGTCAATCACGAAACGCACGACGTTACGTCCCATCAGCAGTCGCTCGATGGTCCTGGAGCGCAGCATCTCTGGCGCAATATACAGCAGGTTGGCAGTGCCGTCGGCAACCTGGCCTATGGCTACAGAACGTTCTATGGGGTCGAGCAGTCCGTTGATGGTAACGGCCTCGCTGATGCCGCGGGCTATGAGGTTGTCAACCTGGTCTTTCATCAGCGACTGAAGCGGACTGATGACCACGGTCAGCCCGTGTGTGTTGCGTCCCGCCATCAGCGCAGGCAGTTGGAAGGTGAGGCTCTTTCCTCCGCCGGTTGGAAATATCGTCAGCAACGATTCCCCGCCGATGGCTGATTCCACTGCTTGTTGCTGCATGGGTATTCCGTCAAACAGGCGAAACTCATCATAGCCGAAGATTTCCTTCAGACCGCTATGCGCATCCAGCCGGCGGCGGCAGTAGTCGCAGTCGCCACAGGTCTTGTTGCGCAACAGGTCCGTTACATTGACCACCTGAGGGTAGTTGTGGATGACCCAGGACGGGGTAATGGAAAAAAGGTCGTCGGCGCCAATCACAGCCAGACTGTAAGCCAGTTCCAAGGGGAACTGTCTGACTAGCATTGTAAAGTCTGCATGGCTACATACCTTCCCCTCAAACTCTTTCAGAATCAGCTGCTCACATTCGGTCTGAGACCTAAGAATCCTGTCCAGAAACGACTGGGGCCGTTTCGGAGCGTATGCAACACATTTGAAAAAGCCACCAAACTCCGGCGTGTCATGGAGTAGCTGATAGTAAATCTCCTGTCTGTTAGGCGACAGCTCGTGCCATGCCGCTATCTCGTCGTTCAGCAGGTCGCGCGCCTTCATGGCATCATTCAAAGGATTGTTCAGCTCGTCAACCTGCAGCTTGTCGTCCTTCACAAGCCGGTGATACGGCCTCTGTGGGAACAGCAGCGACGAAAGAAACAACGTGTCAACGATTATCGGGCTCCCCTTCAGACCCGTGTATTTCAGGTCATGGCGGATGATGTTATGTCCGCATACCGTGTCGCATTCAGACACAAAGGCATCGAAATCGGCTTTGGAGTGAGAGTGCAGCTGAGCACCATCCTCCCGGAAAGCGCCATAGTCTGCCACTTTCTTCGTATTTGGATTGACCTCGGTGTCGATGAATACTATCATGCTG
>OCTW013415756.1_pt1 | contig 26434 bp, 16 predicted proteins | sample 1539671 | NCBI WGS metagenome assembly OCTW01 (sample SAMN02144230, study PRJEB22623) | gut metagenome | biome: sheep rumen | host: Ovis aries | place: New Zealand | reverse complement strand
GCCGCAGGCATCGGCGGGTACTCCCTTGCCAACGGCATCAGTCACAGTACCCTCAAAAACAGAATCAATATGATGTTACATAAGAAATCAAAGCGCCGCAGTCTGCTGAAACTGCTGGCTCTCATCCCCATCGTGGGTATCACCCTCGCCCTCAACGCCAGGACCGTCACGGACTATGTCTATGACGAACCGCAGAAGCAGCAGCCCGTGAAGAAAGGCAAGAAGGCTGGCACCATCAAGGTGAATGGCCAGGACATCAAGGTCGTGGAGCAAGACGACATCGTCACGATGGAAGGCGAGGTGGAGGCTTCCGCCCAGGAGTCGCCCGCTGACGATGCCTTCGACGTGGTGGAACAGATGCCAATGTATCCTGGTGGTCCAAAGGCTCTCATTGAGTTCCTGAACAACAATGTCCATTACCCTGCTGAAGCTGAGAAGGCAGGAATCCAGGGACGTGTCATCGCGACATTCGTGGTGGAGAAGGATGGCAGTATCTCGCAGCCCACAGTGGTGAAGTCAGTCAATCCCCTGCTCGATGCCGAGGCCATTCGTGTCATCAGCGCTATGCCGAATTGGATACCAGGCAAACAGAATGGTAAAGTAGTCCGCGTCAAGTACACCGTCCCCTTGAGTTTCCATTTCGATGGTGTTAGAGAGAGTGAGGAAGACCATATATGCGAAGAGGACGGGTCGATCGTCGAAATGGATGTCGAGATGGAGAAATCCAGGGTTGTACGACCTCTTTTCATCGTTGATGGTCAAATCATGGATGGTAAGAAGGTGTATTCAATCAATCCCAAGACCATCGAACGCTTCTATATGCAAGATGGCCAGGAGGCCGTCGAGAAGTATGGTGAAAAGGCCAAAGAAGGCGTGGTCATCATCACTCTTAAGAAGTCATAATAATGAAAAGTTTATTTTCGATAATCACCCTCGCCTTGTTGATGGTTCTTCCGGCTCAGGGCGAGGGGGGTGACTCCTTGCAGATCTATGTGCAGGCAGGCGACAGTTGCATGCAGCAGTACAATACTTTCGAGGCGCTGAAGTGCTACCAACGGGCTTACTCAATCGCAGAAAGCCAAGACTGTGTGCGATTCTCAATGGAGGGCATCGACGTGATGGATGACGAGTTCCGTCAATATGTGCCTGAGGACAAGATCCCCCGTGATGTCCGCCTGAAGTTGGCTGACTGCTATTACAAGCGTGCCAATTACCGCCAAACAGCAGAATTGCTGAAGAATATGCCAGAGGACAGTCTCTCGCATGATGCCTTCCGTCAGTTGGCATACAGTTATCAGAAACAGGGCGATAATGATTCCTTTATCTATTGGGCTGGCCAGCTGGTGAATCGATTTCCTATGGATGGCGAAGTGGTGGCTGCACTCACGCTTGCTTATGCAAAAGCCAATCAGCCACAAAACGGTATCATCTGCGGCATGAAATACAGTCAGCGGGACTCCACGAATATCCTCGTGAACCGTGCGCTGGCTGATGCGTGGTTTATGAACCGCGACTTCGGGGCAGCAGCCAAGTTGTACGACCGCCTACTGGCACAGGGCGACTCCACCTTCAACACACTCTACTCGGCAGGCATGTGCTATTCGCAGAAAGAGGATCTGGAGCGAGCCTATCACTATCTGCAACTGGCTTTCCTTATCAGTGGCATGCAGCACTACGGCTGTGCCTATCGCCTGGGCGTGGTCTGCATCGACACGAAGCGCTATCCTGAGGGGCTGGGCTATCTCGACCTCGCCAGACAGCTGATGCGTCCTGACACCACCGTCATGAAGGCCATCACCCTCTCGCAGGGTGAGGGCTACTATCTGACGCAGCACTATGAGGAGGCCGTCGCCGCCTGGAAGGAACATCTCGCCTATAACCCCTTGTCCGTCGCCACCTATTATAATATAGCCAATGCCTACACCTATCTGCTCAAAGATGAGGAGCAGGCCCGCGCCTACTATCGCCAGTTCCTCGACCTGGCCCGTCAGGAAGAGAAGCCCACGGCACAACTCCTGGAGATGATGGAGAAGGCGGAGGAGATGCTGAAATAAGGAAGGTGTAAAAAAAGGCGCCATCATGTTTGGTTATTCATAAAAAAGTTGTATCTTTGCACTCATTATTACGCAAACTTCAAAACAACAAAGTAAATGATGGACAACAAACACCTTAAACTGAATGCCAATCCCATCGTGACGGCATTGCAGAAGCCTTCGGCTGAGTTTACCAAGGCCGACATTATCCAATACATCGTGGATAACGACATCCGCATGGTGAACTTCATGTATCCCGGCGGCGACGGAAAGCTGAAGACCCTGAACTTCGTGATCAACGACCTGGACTACCTGAAGACCATCCTCACCTGTGGTGAGCGTGTGGACGGGTCGAGCCTCTTCTCGTTCATCCAGGCAGGATCGAGCGACCTCTACGTGCTGCCCCGTTTCCGCACCGCCTTCGTAGACCCCTTCGCCGAGATTCCCACGGTGTCGTTGCTCTGCTCGTTCTTCGACAAGGACGGCAATCCCCTGGAGTCGTCGCCCGAGCATACGCTCCACAAGGCTGCCGAGGCCTTCAGGGAGGTGACAGGCATGGAGTTCCAGGCTATGGGTGAACTGGAGTATTATGTGATCAGCGACGACGAGGGCGTGTTCCCTGCCCAGGACCAGCGCGGCTACCACGAGTCGGCTCCCTACGCCAAGGCCAACGAGTTCCGTGCCCAGTGCATGCAGTACATCGCCCAGGCTGGCGGACAGATCAAGTACGGCCATAGCGAGGTGGGAAACTTCTCGCTCGACGGTCTGAACTACGAGCAGAACGAGATCGAGTTCCTGCCCGTGCCTGTGGAGCAGGCCGCCGACCAGTTGATGCTCGCCAAGTGGATCATCCGTAACCTCGGCTACGAGATGGGCTACGACGTGACCTTCGCTCCGAAGATCACCACGGGCAAGGCTGGCTCCGGACTGCACATCCACATGCGGATGGTGAAGGACGGCAAGAACCAGATGCTGGCCAACGGTGTGCTCTCGGAGAGTGCCCGCAGGATGATTGCCGGCATGATGGACCTCGCACCCTCTATCACCGCCTTCGGCAACAAGAACCCCATGAGTTACTTCCGTCTGGTACCCCATCAGGAAGCGCCAACGAACGTATGTTGGGGCGACCGCAACCGCTCGGTGCTGGTGCGTGTGCCCTTAGGCTGGGCTGCCGATGTGGACATGAGTCACAAGGCTAATCCCCTGGAGAAGGAGACGAAGTACGATACGAGCATCAAGCAGACGGTGGAGATGCGCTCGCCTGACGGCAGTGCCGACCTCTACCAGTTGCTGGCAGGACTCTGCGTCGCTTGTCGTCATGGCTTCGAGATGGACAATGCCCTTGAAGTGGCAGAGCAGACCTACGTCAACGTGAATATCCATGCTGCCGAGAATGCTGACCGTCTGGCGACGCTCGCACAGTTGCCTGACTCGTGTGTGGCCTCTGCCGCCTGTCTGGAAAAGCAGCGCAAGGTGTTTGAGGAGCACAACGTGTTCTCGCCAGCCATGATCGACGGCATCATCGCCCAGTTGCGCGCCTTCGACGATGAGCGGTTGCGCAGTGAGATTGAGGGCAATCCCGAGGAGATCCAGAAACTCGTCACGCAGTATTTCCACTGCGGATAGTATTCTATGGAATCCGGGAATACAGGAATGGCTTTCGCAGGCGAAAGCAAAAAAAATCCCTGAAGCATTGAGAATGTTTCAGGGATTCTTTGTACCTTTGCGGGCGATATGGAAGAAGCAAACAAGATACCACAAGAGTGGAATAAATTCTATCTGAAGGATGTATCGTTCGTCAACCTGATGACGCGCCGCATCTTCAATGTGCTCATCGTGGCCAATCCCTACGATGCCTTCATGCTCGAGGACGACGGGCGCATCGATGAGAAGATCTTCGACGAGTATATGGAACTGGGCATGCGCTACCCGCCATCGTTCACCCAGGTGTCGACGACGGAGGAGGCCAGTGCCGTACTGAAGACCACAGATATCGACCTGGTGATCTGTATGCCGGGTAATGCCGACAACGACGCCTTCGCCGTGGCCCGCGAGGTGAAGGCCGCCCACACCGACATCCCCTGCGTGGTGCTCACCCCCTTCTCGCACGGCATCACGAAGCGCATCGAGAACGAGGATATGTCGGTGTTCGACTATGTGTTCTGCTGGCTCGGCAACACGAACCTCATCATGTCGATCATCAAGTTGCTCGAGGACAAGATGAACATCGACCACGACATCAAGGAGGCGGGCGTGCAGATGATACTCCTCGTGGAGGATAACATCCGTTTCTATTCCTCCGTATTGCCTAACCTGTATAATTATATTCTCGCCCAGTCGAAGCGGTTCTCGACAGAGGCCCTGAACCCCCACGCCGCCGCCCAGCGCAAGAGAGGGCGCCCCAAGGTGGTGCTGGCCACGAACTACGAGGAGGCGATGCAGATATATGAGCGGTATCACGAGAACACCCTCGGTGTGATCTCTGATACCCGCTTCCCCATGCACATCACGCCAGGACGACTCTCCCATGTGGAGGAGGGCGACCCGGAGGCCGGCCTGAAACTGCTCAAGGAGATACGGCGGCGAGACGAGTACGTGCCCCTGATCCTCGACTCGAAGGAGACGGTGAACCGCGAGAAGGCTGCCGCCGGGGGATTCCACTTCATCGACAAGAACTCGACGACGATGAACCTCGACCTGCACAAGCTGATGGAGGAGCACATGGGCTTCGGCGACTTCGTGTTCCGCGACCCCGCGACGAAGGCGGAGATCGCCCGCATCACGTCACTCAAGGACCTACAGGACAATATCTTCAAGATCCCGACAGAGTCGCTGAAGTATCATATCTCACGCAACCACATGAGCCGTTGGCTCTGTGCAAGGGCCATCTTCCCCGTGTCGGCATTCCTCAAGCACGTCACCTGGCATAAACTGCAGGACGTGGATGCCCACCGCCAGATTATCTTCGACGCCATCGTACAGTACCGGCGAATGAAGAACATCGGCGTAGTGGCGGTGTTCGACCGCCTGAAGTTCGATGCCTACAGCCACTTCGCCCGTATCGGCGAGGGCTCCTTAGGAGGCAAGGGGCGCGGCCTGGCTTTCCTCGACAACATCATCAAGCGGCACCCCGAACTGAACCAGTATGAGAACGCCCAGGTGTCGATACCGAAGACGGTGGTGCTCTGTACCGACTTCTTCGACGAGTTCATGGAGAAGAACAATCTCTACCCCATCGCCCTGAGCGATGCTCCTAACGAGGAAATCCTGCACCACTTCATGAAGGCGCAGTTGCCCGATTCGCTGATCGCCGACTTCTTCACCTTCTTCGATGCCGTGAAATCACCTATCGCCGTGCGCTCCTCGTCGTTGTTGGAGGATTCACACTATCAGCCCTTCGCTGGCATCTACTCCACCTATATGATCCCCTATCTCGAGGATAAGTACGGGATGCTGCGCATGCTGGCCTGTGCCATCAAGGGTGTGTATGCCTCGGTGTACTATAAGGACTCAAAGGCCTATATGCTCGCCACGCAGAACGTGATCGACCAGGAGAAGATGGCCGTCATCCTGCAGGAGGTGGTGGGCAAGCAGTATGGCGACCTTTATTATCCTAATTTCTCGGGCGTGCTCCGCTCGCTGAACTACTATCCTATCGGCGAGGAGACGGCAGAGGAAGGTATTGCCTCGCTGGCCCTCGGACTGGGCAAGTATATCGTCGACGGCGGACAGACGCTGCGCGTGTCGCCCTATCACCCCACCCAGGTGCTGCAGACCTCGGAGATGGAGACGGCGCTGAGAGACACCCAGACGCGGTTCTACGCCCTGGATATGAGCCACGTGGGCGACGACTTCAAGGTGGACGACGGCTTCAACATCAGGAAACTGCGTGTAAAACAGGCTGACGCAGACGGCTCGCTGAACTATATCGCCTCGACCTTTGATCCCGTGGACCAAGTGATCCGTGATGGCATCTACGAGGGAGGTCGGAAGGTCATCACCTTCAGTGGTGTGCTCCAGCAAGGGGTGTTCCCGCTGCCGGAGTTACTGCAGATGGTACAGAAGTTGGGCTCAGAGGAGATGCGTCGTCCGGTGGAGATAGAGTTTGCCTGCAATCTCAACCCGAACGACGGACAAGGCGTGCGAGGGGAGTTGTATCTGCTGCAGATCCGTCCTATCGTCGACTCCAAGCAGGTGCTTGACGAAGACCTCCAGCAGATTGCCGACGACGCTTGTCTGCTGCGCTCCTATAACTCCCTCGGACACGGCATCTCGGAGGATGTGCAGGATGTGGTCTATGTGAAGACTGACGAGAACTTCACCGCCGCCAACAATCCTACCATCGCCTATCATATCGAGCGCATCAACCAGAAGTTCCTCGACGCAGACAAGAACTACGTGCTCGTGGGACCAGGGCGCTGGGGTTCCTCCGATCCCTGGCTCGGTATCCCTGTGAAGTGGCCCCACATCTCTGCCGCCCGCGTCATCGTGGAGACGGCTCTGAAGAACTATCACGTCGACCCCTCGCAGGGTACGCACTTCTTTCAGAACCTCACCTCCTTCGGCGTGGGTTATTTCACCATCAACACCTATGCCGGAGACGGTATCTTCCAGAAAGAACTGCTCGACGCCATGCCCGCCGTGGAGGAGACGGAATATGTGCGCCACGTGAGGTTCGACAGTCCTTTGAAAATCATGATGGACGGTAAGAAACAGCAGGGTGTCGTGCTCCTGCCGACATTGTAGTTTTCGGTTTACAGTTTACGGTTTACAGTTTACAGTTTACAGTTATGGAACAGACCAATCCTTATATCAAGCAGTTCCCCGAGTTGATGAAGGGGAAGAAGATTCTTTATGTACATGGCTTCGGAAGCAGTGGCCAGTCTGGTACGGTGACGCGTATCCGTGAGGTGCTTCCCAATGCCACCGTGATAGCCCCCGACCTCCCAGTCATCCCCGAGGAGGCCATAACGCTGCTCCGCCAGGTGTGCGATGCCGAGAAGCCCGACCTCATCATCGGCACCTCCATGGGAGGCATGTACACCGAGATGCTCACAGGCTACGACCGTATCCTCGTGAACCCAGCCCTGCAGATGGGCGACACGATGAAGGAGCACGGCATGATTGGCGCCCAGCATTTCTCCAATCCCCGTCAGGACGGCGTGCAGGACTTCATCGTGACCAAGGCACTCGTCAAGGCATACAAGGAGATCACAGAGCAGTGCTTTACGGCAGTGACCGCCGAGGAGCAAGCCCGCGTATGGGGACTCTTCGGCGATGAGGACACAACGGTCAACACCTACGATATCTTCCGCGAACACTACCCCAAAGCCATCCGCTTTCATGGCGAGCACCGCATGAACGACCAGTCGTTCATGCACGCCGTCGTGCCCGTCATCCGCTGGATCGACGACTGTCAGAAAGGCCGCGAGCGCCCCATTATATATATAGGTATCGAGACGCTGAGCGACGGCTACGGCAAACCGAGAAGCTCGGCTCAGAAGACCGTCAGGTGGTTGATAGAGACCTATCAGGTCTATTTCGTCGCGGCAGCACCCGCCGATGAGGTCTATTATGCCGAAATGAACGAGTGGTTGTACGAGTATGTCAATGTACCAGCAGACAGTCATACCGTCTTCACAGTCCGTCGCGATCTGCTCTACGGCGACTACTTCATCGGTATGGAAGAGTCGTGGTCAGGTATGGCAACGCATATCCACTTCGGCAGCGATACCTTCAAGACGTGGGACGACATCGCCAGCTATTTCGCACGGCTGGGCGGACAATGATGTGAAAATTGAAAAGAAAAATCAGAAAACGCTTGGTATTTTCTTTCCTTTTTTGTAATTTTGCCCCCAAATCGCTATGTAACCATTTTTTATATCATTAATCATTAATCAAATAAAAAGAATTATGAAAAAGTATTTAGCAGAAATGGTGGGCACGATGGTGCTCGTGTTAATGGGCTGCGGCGTAGCCGTTAGCCTGGGTTGCGACCCTGTCAACAACATCCCCGCTGTTGTCGGAACGGCGTTTGCATTCGGTCTTGCCGTCGTGGCAATGGCCTACACCATTGGTGGCATCAGTGGCTGCCATATCAATCCGGCCATCACCCTCGGCGTGTTCCTCAGCGGCCGCATGAGTGCAAAGGACTGTGGCATGTACATGCTGTTCCAGGTAATTGGCGCTTTCATTGGTAGTCTGCTGCTGTTCATCCTCACGGAGAATGTGCCAGGTCTGGAGGGCACTGGTGCCAACGATCTGCAGGCCAACGTGTCTGTACTTGGCGGTCTGCTGGCAGAGATCATCTTCACCTGCGTCTTCGTGCTCGTCGTGCTGGGTGCCACCGCTAAGACCAATGGTGCCACGAACAATTTCGCTGGCCTGGCCATCGGCCTCTCACTGGTCCTGGTTCACCTCGTCTGCATCCGTTACACAGGTACTTCTGTGAACCCCGCCCGCAGTATCGCCCCAGCCATCTTCCAGGGAGGTACAGCCCTCACTAATCTCTGGATCTTCATCATCGGCCCCTTCGTGGGTGGTGCCTGCGCTGCCGGCATCTGGAAGCTCATTGAGCCGTCAGAGAAATAAAAGTCGGAGAGATAAGAGTCAAAAAATATATAACCAATCCAAAGAGAGGCGGCTGCATGATGCAGCCGCCTCTCTTTTCTCATTCCATCTTCCACACACAATTATTAGTTCGTGCAGAAAGCTAAAGAATGAACAGTAATAATAAAAGTAGTTAAGTTTGTAAAATAGCATCCAAAATTTTTGGAAATTTCCGATAAATATTATACCTTTGTCGACGAATTAGATAATCATATAGAAAATGATGAAAAAGATTTTGTTAGTAATAGCCGCTATGACGACGTGCTTCGCCCAGTTGTCGGCCCAGAAGTATTGGACGCTGCAGGACTGCATCGACTATGCGCTGGAAAACAACATCACGCTGAAGAAGTCGCAGCTGCAGAAACAGAGCGCCACCGAAGAGCTGAAAGGAGCCAAGGCAGCACTGCTGCCCACCCTGAGCGCCTCTACGAACCAAAGCCTGGGCTACCAGCCGTGGAAAGACACAGGCATGTCGTATGTGACCAACGGCACAGTGAACACAAAGGTGGACAAGGCCTCGTACAACGGTTCATACTCGCTGAGCGGGCAGTGGACCGTGTGGAACGGCGGTCGTAACACGAATACCATCAAGCTGGATCGCCTGGCAGAGCAGGAGGCAGCGCTCTCCGCCCAAGAGACGGCGAACTCCATCCAGGAGCGCATCGCCCAAATCTTTGCACAGATACTCTATCTGGACGAAAGCGTAAAGGTGAACGAGCAAATGCTCGAGACGAGCAAGAAGAACGAGGAGCGCGGACTGGAGATGGTGAACGTGGGAAAGATGTCGAAGGCAGACCTCGCACAGCTCTCTGCCCAGCGGGCTAACGACGAATACACGATCGTGGAGACGCGCAGCCAATTGCTGAACTACAAACTACAGCTGAAGCAGCTGCTTGAAATCACTGACGAGACCGCCTTTGACGTGGCAGTGCCGGAAATCAGCGACGAGCGCATCCTGGCAAATATACCCGCGCTGCAAACAGTCTACGAGGAAGCCCTGCTAAACCGTCCGGAGATAGAACGCCTGCAACTGGCCGTGAAGGGCAGCGAGGTGAGTATCGACCTGGCCAAGGCAGGATGGATGCCGAACGTGAACCTAACGGGAGGTGTATCTACATCCACGAACTCGCTGAGCGGCAGCGGCTGGGGGTCGCAATTCAAGAGCAATGTGAGCACGCAGCTCGGCGTCGGAGTGAGCATGCCGATCTATGACGGGCGCTCTACGAAAACGGCCGTGAACAAGGCGAAGATTCAGCAGCTGCAGGCACAGCTCGACTTGCAGGACCAGCAGAAGGCACTCTATACCGACATCCAGCAGTATTGGCTAAACGCCGTAACGAACCAAGAGAAGTACAAAGCAGCCACAAGCAGCGTGGAGAGTGCGCAGCTGAGCTACAACCTCCTGTCGGAGCAGTTCAGACTGGGGCTGAAGAACATCGTGGAGCTGCTGACGGGTAAGGACAACCTGCTCTCTGCCCAGCAGAATCAGCTGCAGTCAAAATACCAGACGCTCTACAACCAGCAGATGCTCAGCTTCTATCAGGAAGGAGAGATAAAATAATTTTTTGGTTCACAGTTTACAGATGATATGACTGGAGACTGGACAGCCGCAGAGGTAATCGCCTGTGAACCGTTAACTATAAACTGCAAACAATAAAAAAAAATAATATATGCAAAAGATCGGAAAGAAAGGTTGGATCGCCATCGGCGTAATCGCCGTGATCCTGATTGCGTGGTTGCTCCTTCGGGGCGGGAAGAAGGAGGAGAAGGTGTCGTTTGAGACCGCCAAGGTAGAGAAGACAAACATCCACACCAGCATCACCGCCACGGGAACCATTGAGCCTGTGACATCGGTAACCGTCGGTACACAGGTGTCAGGTATCGTGAGCCGTCTCTATGTAGACTACAACTCGGTGGTGAAGAAAGGCCAGGTGATAGCAGAGCTGGACCGCACAAACCTTATCAGTGAGCTGAATACCGCCAAGGCTAACCTGTCGAGCGCACAGAGCACGGCTGCCTACGAGCAGGCCAATTATAATAGGTACAAGACGCTCTATGACAAAGGCCTGGTGAGCGCCGACGAATATGAGAGCGCCCAGCTCTCGTACCTGAAGGCGAAGGAGCAGGTGAACACCTCGCGGGAGAGTGTGCGCAAGGCCCAGACGAACCTTGGCTATGCCACCATCACATCGCCCATTGACGGCGTCATCCTCTCCAAGGCCGTCGAAGAAGGTCAAACGGTGGCAGCATCCTTCAATACCCCTGAGCTCTTCGTCATCGCACAGGACCTGACAGACATGCGTGTGATTGCAGACATCGACGAGGCAGACATCGGCGGCGTGATGGAGGGGCAGCGCGTCAGCTTCACCGTCGACGCCTTCCCTGAAGACACCTTCGAGGGAACGGTGACCCAGGTGCGTCAGGAAGCGACGACAGAGAGCAATGTTGTGACCTACGAGGTGGTGATCTCGGCACCCAACAAAGACCTGAAGCTGAAACCGGGACTTACTGCCAACGTGACCATCTTCACCCTGGAGAAGAACAACGTGCTCGCCGTACCCGCCAAGGCTCTGCGCTTCTATCCCAACGAAGCACTCTTACAGAAGGGCGAAAGCATCAGCGACTGTGAGGGCGACCATAAATTGTGGACGAAAGAAGGCCCCGTGTTCAAGGCATACAAGGTGGAGGTAGGCACCAGCAATGGCATGATGACCGAGATTACCTCAGGCATAGCAGCCGGGACAGAGGTGCTTGCAGACTTCGAGATCTCGGGTGGAGCCTCATCAGGACAAGACCAGCAGGCTACGAACCCCTTCATGCCGCGTCCAAGGAACAACAGACAAAACAACAGCAACAACCAGCAGAGGAAATAAAGACTACGGATTTTACGAATTAAACGCATTTTTAGCCATCCATGGAAATAATTTGCGATATTCGCATATTTCGTAGTAAGAATAAATGATATGGAAGAAAACAGAAAAGTCGTCATCGAACTACAGAACGTGAAGCGCTACTTTCAGGTAGGCTCAGAGACGGTGAAGGCTCTGCGCGGTGTCTCGTTCAAGATCTACGAAGGCGAGTTCGTCACCATCCAGGGCACCTCAGGCTCAGGCAAGTCGACGCTGCTGAACCAGCTGGGCTGCCTCGACACACCTACATCAGGCGAGTACTATCTCGACGGTATCAGCGTGCGCTCTATGTCGAAGACAAAACGCGCCCGACTGCGCAACCGTAAGATCGGTTTCGTGTTCCAGAGCTACAACTTGCTGCCGAAGACCACCGCCGTGGAGAATGTGGAGCTGCCGCTGATGTACAACTCCGAGATTTCAGCCGCTGAGCGACGTGAGAAGGCAATCAATGCCTTGAAAGCCGTAGGCTTGGGCGACCGACTGTATCACAAGTCGAACCAGATGTCGGGTGGCCAGATGCAGCGAGTGGCGATAGCACGAGCCCTCGTCAACGATCCCGCCGTGCTGCTGGCCGACGAGGCTACTGGTAACCTCGACACCCGCACCTCGTTCGAGATGCTCGTGCTCTTCCAGGAGCTCTACAAGCAGGGCCACACCATCATCTTCGTGACCCACAACCCTGAGATTGCCGAGTATTCCTCACGCAATATCAACCTGCGCGACGGCAAGATTCGCGAGGATACCATCAACACCAATATCAAGTCGGCAGCAGAGGCCCTGGCCCAGCTACCTGTACCTGTGGACGATTAATTCTTTGTTTACGGTTTACGGCTTACAGTTTACAGATGATATGACTGGAGGCTGGATAACCGCAGAGGTGATCACTTGTAAACAGCAAACAGTTAAAGAGATGAATATACTCAATCTTTTCAAAGTGAGCCTACGGGCAGTGGCGAACAACAAGATGCGCTCCTTCCTCTCTATGCTCGGCATCATCATCGGTGTGGCTGCCGTGATTATCATGATGAGCATCGGACAAGGGTCGAAGGAGAGCATCCGCAAAGAACTGTCCACGATGGGTACTAACCTGCTCACCATCCGTCCGGGTGCCGACATGCGAGGCGGCGTGCGTCAGGATCCGTCGAGCATGCAGACACTAAAGATGGCCGACTACGAGCGCATCCTACGTGAGAAAAAGTTCGTGACAAAGGTGTCGCCGGAGGTCACCGCCAGCGGACAGGCTATCTATGGCAACAACAATACCAACGCCTCGATGTATGGTGAAAGCATCGACTACCTCGACATCCGCCTGTGGACCATCGAGGAGGGAGAGTGCTTTACTGAGGAAGACATCAAGAAAGCTTCCAAGGTATGCGTGGTGGGTGCCACCATCGTGAAGGAACTTTTTGGCGAGGGGACAGACCCCATCGGGAAGACCATCCGCTTCAAGAGCATACCCATGAGGATCGTGGGTGTGCTGAAGGCAAAGGGCTACAACTCGTGGGGCATGGATCAGGACAATGTGATCATCGCACCTTACACGACGGTCATGAAACGTATTGCTGCCCAGACCTATTTCTCAAGCATCGTGTGCTCGGCTGTCACTGAAGAGCTGTCGGATGCCGCCATCGAGGAGCTTACGCAGATCCTGCGCGATAACCACAAACTGAAAGAGGATGCCGACGACGACTTCACCATCCGCTCCCAGGCAGAGATGATGGAGACGATGTCGTCGACGATGGACACGGTAACCATCATTCTCGTCGTCGCAGCGGCCTTCTCGCTGCTCGTGGCTGGTATCGGCATCATGAATATCATGCTCGTCTCTGTGACAGAGCGAACAAAGGAGATCGGCCTGCGCATGGCCGTGGGTGCCACGGGGCCCGTCATCTCGCTGCAGTTCCTCATCGAGTCTGTACTCATCTCCGTGACAGGTGGACTGATAGGTGTGCTCGTGGGCGTCGGAGCGAGTGCTGCCGTGTCTGCCATCGGCATGCCATCGAGCGTGCCCGCATGGAGCATCTACGTCTCATTCCTCGTCTGCGTTTTTATCGGCGTGCTCTTCGGCTACATCCCTGCCCAGAAGGCTGCCAACATGGATCCTATAGAAGCTATACGCCATGAGTAAAAAAGAGATTAAAAGGAATATCTTTGACAGGCGAATGAAGATATTCCTTCACATCGTTTTCTGGGCCTTTATGTTCCTCTCGCCTCTGCAATACATGAGAGGAACAGGTGTGACAGCGCTGCAATATGTGATGAACTGCATGCCTGCACTACTGCTGATGATTGTGTTCTACGCCAACTTCAAATGGCTCACCTATCGCTATTTCGTACCAGGCAAGCACCGCTACTACCTGATGATCAACTTCGTCATGATAGTAGGTTTCGCACTATTTCTCTACTACTGGTCTGACTTTACGCGCCAGCAGTTCAGGCTGCCAGGTCCCCCGCCATTCCATATCCCCGACACCCTCGACGACATCCTGTCGTTCATCCGCGATGTGATCAACTTTACCATCTTCGCCACCGTGGCCACCAGTCTCGCCTTGTCACAACGGTGGTACTGGGCCGACTCTGCACTCAAGGCTGCTGAGGCAGCCAGGGTGAAGGCCGAATTGAACAACCTACGTTCGCAGATAAACCCACATTTCCTGCTGAACACACTAAACAACATCTATGCCCTTACCGCCATTGACGCCATGAGGGCACAGGATGCTATCCAACAGCTCTCCAAGCTGCTGCGCCACATGCTGTACGACAATCAGGAGCAACTGGTATCGTTGAACGATGAGGTGCAGTTTCTGCAGAATTATGTCAACCTCATGAAAATCCGCTTATCCTCCAATGTCGACGTACGCTTCGACTATGAGCCAAGCAATCATCCTCCTAAAGTGTCACCCCTGATAGCCGTATCCCTCATAGAGAACGCTTTCAAGCATGGTGTCAGCCCAACGGAACCCAGTTTCATACACATACGCATTGCTGTCGAAGATACTCATGTAACTGTCGACATCCAGAACTCCAACCATCCGAAGTCCGACAATGACCGCAGCGGTCATGGCATCGGCCTTCAGCAGGTGCAGAACCGACTCGACCTTTCTTATGCCGGCCACTACAAGTGGCATCACGGTGTCAGTGATGACGGAAAGGTATATTCATCCATCATAACAATAGAAACGAAAGCATAACCCCCAAATTCTCAGACAATGACCATCTCATGTGCCATCATCGACGATGAGCCTTTAGCAGCAGGCCTGCTGGAGAGCTATGCGAAGAAGACTCCATACCTGGAGCTCATCGGAACCTACAACAGTGCCATCTTGGCAATGAAAGATCTGCGCGATAATCCCGCCCAGCTGCTCTTGCTCGACATTCAGATGCCAGAACTAAGCGGCATCGAGTTTGCTAAGATATTGCCTAAGGAGACACGCGTCATCTTTACCACAGCATTTCCGCAATATGCTGTAGAAGGCTATAAGGTCAACGCCCTTGACTACCTGCTGAAACCCGTCTCCTACGAAGACTTTCTCAAATCTACAAGCAAGGCCTTAGAGTGGTACTCCGTAGTCCAGCGACAAGAAGCATATCGCCGCGACCGTTTCATGTTCGTCAAGACCGACTACAAGCTGCAACGCATCAACCTCGACGATATTCTCTTTATTGAGGGACTGAAAGACTATGTGCGCTTCTATCTCAAAAACGGTGAGAATGTGATGTCACTCATGTCGATGAAAAAACTTGAGGAGTATCTGCCCCATCCAGAGTTCCTACGCACGCACCGTTCATACATCGTACATATGACGGAGACACCACTCGTGGACCGCTTCCGTATCGTTTTCGGAGAAAACTATATCCCCATCTCCGAGAACTACAAGGACGACGTGCAAAACTATTTCGACATGCATACACTGGTGTGACAGACAGTAAGATATTGAAAAAATGAAAAATGAAGTAAAAGGCGAAAATGAAAAGTGCGTTTGACAAAAAGGATGCTGACAAGACTCCTTAATGCAAATAAATATAAAAATACACTATTTGAAAGTAAACTTTTCATTTCTACTCTTTTACATTTTTCCATTTTTTATGTATCTTTGCAGTCGCTAAGATTATTATTCATTCTTAAAATTATAATTAAATATGGTAAACTACAAAGATTTAGGTCTCGTAAATACACGCGAGATGTTCAAGAGAGCAGTCGCTGGTGGCTATGCCATCCCCGCTTTCAACTTCAACACAATGGAGCAGATGCAGGCTATCGTTCAGGCAGCCGTTGAGACAAAGTCGCCCGTCATCATGCAGGTGTCTAAGGGTGCCCGTAACTATGCCAACGCCACCATTCTCCGCTACATGGCTGAGGGTGCTGTCGCCTATGCCAAAGAGCTTGGTTGCGAGCATCCCGAGATTGTGCTTCACCTCGACCATGGTGACAGCTTCGAGCTCTGCAAGGATTGCATCGACATGGGCTTCTCCAGCGTAATGTACGACGGTAGCGCTCTGCCCTACGAGGAGAACATCAAGATTTCGCGTCAGGTGGTGGAGTATGCTCACAAGTACGACGTCACCGTTGAGTGCGAGCTCGGCGTCCTGGCCGGTGTCGAGGACGAGGTAGCCTCTGAGGAGAGCCACTACACCAAGCCCGAGGAGGTCATCGACTTCGCTACCCGCACGGGCTGCGACTCGCTGGCTATCTCTATCGGTACCTCTCACGGTGCCTATAAGTTCAAGCCCGAGCAGTGCACCCGCGACCCGAAGACCGGCAAGCTCGTTCCTCCTCCCCTCGCATTCGACGTGCTGGCCGAGATTGAGCAGAAGCTGCCCGGCTTCCCCATCGTGCTCCACGGCTCGAGCTCTGTGCCCCAGGACGAGGTCGACACCATCAACAAGTACGGTGGCAACCTGCCCGATGCCGTCGGTATTCCCGAGGAGCAGCTGCGCAAGGCTTCGAAGAGCGCCGTCTGCAAGATCAACATCGACTCCGACTCTCGTCTGGCAATGACTGCTGCCGTTCGCAAATATCTGGCAGAGCATCCCGATCACTTCGATCCTCGTCAGTATCTGAAGCCCGCCCGTGAGAACATGAAGAAGATGTACATCCACAAGATTGTAGATGTGCTGGGCTCTGACGGCAAGCTTGCTCAGTGCTAATCGATTACATGTAAGATTCCAAAAGGGAGCGTGTTATATTCCTAACACGCTCCCTTTTCTTTGTTATAGAAAAGCAAGCTAAGGATGTTTGTGGCTATTAACATTCTTTATAGCAGAATATACGTATCTTAAACATTTTCTTTTGTATCTTTGCTGCCAAAAGTAAACCAATCACAGATAATACAATGAGGATGAATATTCGACTATGGGCAATTGCTGCAATCATGACTCTTTGTGGCACCGCAAACATGCAAGCGCAAGTAATGAAAACCTCCGACCTGGAGAAATACGCCAAGGAGAAATATGGTGACAAATGGCTCGATGCCGCCGCAAATCTGGCAAAAGGGCTAACACTCGACAAGAACCAGTCATTGACCTATCAGCAGGTAATAGAGGCACCGGGAAAGTCAAAATAGCAACTCTACATCGCCTTAAGCTATTGGGTTACCGCTACCTTCAAGGACAAACAGGCCATCACGCTCAACGACAAAGAGGCGGGCTGCATCATCATCTCATCGACTATCGACGGTATCGCAGACCATACAGGAACATTCAACCGCTACGTGGTAAGCATCACACCCGTCATCAAGATCGACATCAAGGAGGGGAAGGTACGAGTGACCTATACCGTGCAGAACTATGACATCCTGAAAGTACAGGACGGCGGCTGGCTGGGCGGACTGGCAGACAACAGCAGTAATCGTCAGGACCATCAGAACTATTACAGCGATGGCAAGCGATTGAAAGAGGATAAGACAGACCGCCGTCTCTATGACGAGCAGTGGGAGATTATCAAGCACTATCCCTTTGTAGAGAAGGATCTGCAGAAGCGCACCTGCTCAAAGGCTCTTGTCATGACCCACGCCTACTCCAATGCCATCATCGACAAGGTAGAGGAAGCACTGAAGAACGGCATTACAGGTACAGAGGATGAAGACTGGTAAAGCTTGACAAAGGTCTGACAAAAAGAGCCCTCGCCATAATTGGTGAGGGCTCTTTTTCGCATATTGTTAGCAATGTTCTTTACTTCTCGTCAAGAACAGTCTCCTCTGCAAAGTCAAGCACGTTCTTACGGTTGGCCTGAATGCGCTCGTACTCCTCTTTCGAGCCAACGATGATCTTATCGAACTCACGCAAGCCAGTACCAGCAGGAATCAGGTGACCGCAGATTACATTCTCCTTCATACCCTCCAGATGGTCTACCTTACCACGGATAGCAGCCTCATTGAGCACCTTCGTTGTCTCCTGGAAAGAGGCGGCAGACATGAACGACTTGGTCTGAAGAGCGGCTCGGGTAATACCCTGCAGGATCTGTGTAGACGTAGCGGGCACTGCATCACGCACCTGGACGAGCTTCATATCACGACGCTTCAGCATCGAGTTCTCATCACGCAGACGGCGGGCTGTGACAATCTGACCCTTCTGCAGGTTCTCGGAGTCACCAGCATCGGTGACCACCTTCTTACCCCAGATACGGTCATTCTCCTCAGCAAAGTCGAGTTTGTCGACAATCTCCTGCTCGAGGAACGAAGTATCTCCCGGCTCATTGATCTGAACCTTACGCATCATCTGGCGGACGATAATCTCGAAATGCTTATCGTTGATCTTCACACCCTGCAGACGGTACACATCTTGAACTTCATTTACGATATATTCCTGAACAGCGGTGGGACCCTTAATAGCCAGGATATCGGCAGGCGTGATAACACCATCACTAAGCGGAGTTCCTGCACGCACGGCGTCATGCTCCTGAACCAGGATCTGCTTAGACAGAGACACAAGGTAACGGCGCTGCTCACCCGTCTTAGAGGTAACGACAATCTCACGGTTACCACGCTTCAGCTTACCCATGGTGACCTCACCGTCAATCTCGCTGACAATGGCAGGGTTCGACGGGTTGCGGGCCTCAAAGAGCTCAGTGACACGCGGCAGACCACCAGTGATATCACCACCCTTAGCAGCAGCACGCGGAATCTTAACCAGCGTTTCACCTGTCTTAACCGTCTGGCCATCCTCTACGACAACGTGGCCACCCACAGGGAAGTTATAGGTACCTATAATCTCACCATCGGCACCGATAACGTCGCAGGTCGGAACCCTTGAACGGTCTTTCGACTCTGTGACAATCTTTTCTGTCAAGCCTGTGGTCTCGTCAGTCTCAGCACGGAAGGTAACACCCTCGATGACATCATTAAACTTCAAAGTACCAGCATACTCGGTCACGATAACGGCATTAAACGGATCCCACTGGGCAATCTTATCGCCTCGCTTCACCAGGGCGCCATTCTTGAAATAAAGCGTAGAGCCATAAGGAATATTAACTGTAGAGAGAACAATCTTTGTGTTCGGATCTACAAAGCGCACCTCACCCAATCGACTAACCACCATCTCACAAGTTGTATTGCCCTTGGAGTCGAGGACATTGAGTTCAGTGCTATCTTCATCCTTAAAGGGAACCGTACGTACCTCCTCGAGTTCAATCAGTGCATCCTCATACTTAGAAACGATGCTGGCATTAGCTGCGGCGTTACCTGCCACACCACCAGCATGGAACGTACGAAGCGTCAGCTGAGTACCAGGCTCACCAATTGCCTGGGCAGCAATCACACCCACAGCCTCACCCTTCTGTACCATCCGGCGCGTTGCAAGGTTACGGCCATAACATTTCATGCAGACGCCCTTCTTCGACTCACAAGTAAGCACAGAGCGAATCTCCACAGTCTCTATCTCGGCATTCTCGATAGCCTCGGCAATGGGCTCGGTAATCTCCTCGCCAGCCTCAACGATAACGTCGCCTGTCTTCGGATTAATTACATCGTGAACAGAAACACGTCCAAGGATACGCTCTGAAAGGCTTGAAATGATTTCATCGCCATTCTTCAATGCCGAACACTGCAGACCACGAAGCGTACCACAGTCCTCCTCTGTAATAATCACATCATGAGATACGTCGACAAGACGACGGGTCAGATAACCAGCATCGGCAGTCTTCATAGCGGTATCAGCAAGACCCTTACGAGCACCGTGCGTAGAGATAAAGTACTCCAGCACAGACATTCCCTCTTTGAAGTTCGACAGAATCGGGTTCTCAATGGTACCACGCCCCTCGGCACCCGCCTTTTGAGGCTTGGCCATCAGACCACGGATACCTGAAAGCTGTTTAATCTGATCCTTAGAACCACGGGCACCCGAGTCGAGCATCATGAACACAGCGTTGAAACCCTGGTCGGCCTTGGTCATCTGATCCAGCAACACGGTACCGATGTCGTTGTTGACGTGCGTCCAAGTATCAATCACCTGATTGTAACGCTCATTGTCGGTGATGAAGCCCATATTATAGTTGTCGGTGATCTCGCGGATCTGGGCATTACCCTTCTCGATCAGTTCTGCCTTCTCCTTCGGGATGATGATATCGTCGAGGTTGAACGACAGACCAGCGAGATATGCCATACGGTAACCGAGGTTCTTGATACCATCGAGGAACTCGCAGGCTTCGGCGAAACCGACATTCTTGATGACATCAGCGATGATATCACGCAGACTCTTCTTGGAAATGACGGTATTGACATAACCAACCTCCTTCGGGATGATACCATTGACGATGACACGGCCGACAGAGGTCTCTACCATGTGACGCTCAGGCTTGCCGTCGACGATATCGTCGACAATCACCTTCACCTGGGCATGGAGGTCACACTTACCCTCATTGTGGGCGATGATAGCCTCCTCAGGTCCGTAGAAAGTCAGACCCTCACCTTTGGCACCCGGACGAATCTTTGTGATATAATAGAGACCCAGCACCATATCCTGTGACGGCACAGTGATAGGAGCGCCATTGGCAGGATTAAGGATATTATGGCTCTGGAGCATCAGCAACTGAGCCTCAAGGATAGCTTCATTGCTCAAGGGGAGGTGTACAGCCATCTGGTCACCGTCGAAGTCGGCATTGAAGGCTGTACAAGCCAGCGGATGAAGCTGGATTGCCTTACCTTCGATGAGCTTCGGTTGGAAGGCCTGGATACCCAGGCGGTGCAGTGTCGGAGCACGGTTCAGAAGAACTGGGTGACCCTTCATCACATTCTCAAGGATATCCCAGATGACAGGCTCACGACGGTCGACGATTTTCTTAGCCGACTTCACCGTCTTCACGATACCACGCTCGATGAGCTTACGGATGATAAACGGCTTATAGAGCTCGGCAGCCATCAGCTTAGGCAGACCACACTCACCCATCTTCAACTCTGGTCCGACGACGATCACCGAACGTGCTGAGTAGTCAACACGCTTACCGAGCAGATTCTGACGGAAGCGGCCCTGCTTACCCTTCAACGAATCGGAGAGAGACTTCAACGGACGGTTAGAGTCGCTCTTCACTGCTGAAGACTTGCGGCTGTTATCGAACAGCGAGTCGACTGCCTCCTGGAGCATACGCTTCTCGTTACGGAGAATCACCTCAGGAGCCTTAATCTCCATGAGTCGCTTCAGACGATTGTTGCGGATGATAACACGACGATAGAGATCGTTCAGGTCGGAGGTTGCGAAACGTCCACCATCCAGAGGCACGAGAGGACGGAGCTCCGGCGGTGTGACAGGAAGGATCTTCATAATCATCCACTCGGGACGGTTGATGCCCTTCTCCACACTCTGACGGAAGGCCTCTACCACCTGCAAACGCTTCAGGGCGTCGTTCTTACGCTGCATAGACGAGTCGCTGTTGGCACGATCACGCAGTTCGTAAGACAAGGAGTCGAGGTCGAGACGCACCAGCAGATCGTAGATGGCCTCAGCACCCATCTTGGCGATAAACTTATTGGGATCGCTGTCATCGAGGTAGTCGTTCTCAGGAGCTACATAGTTGTCAACGATCTCGTTATATTGCTCCTCTGATAACAGGTCGAAAGTATTGGCACCAAGGGCATCATTGCCATCACCATCTTTCTTGCCAGCCATGGAACCCGGCTGGATCACCACGTAGCGCTCGTAATAGATAATTTCATCAAGTTTCTTCGTGGGCAGGCCCAACAGATATCCAATCTTGTTAGGGAGGCTACGGAAGTACCAGATATGAGCCACGGGCACCACCAGTTCGATGTGTCCAGCACGCTCACGACGCACTTTCTTCTCTGTCACCTCCACACCACAACGGTCACATACGATACCTTTATAACGGATACGCTTGTACTTACCGCAGGCACACTCATAATCCTTCGTCGGACCAAAGATGCGCTCGCAGAACAGACCGTCACGCTCAGGCTTGTAGGTACGGTAGTTGATGGTTTCCGGCTTGGTCACCTCGCCGAAGCTGTTCTCGAGGATCTCTTCGGGCGATGCAAGGCCTATGGTAATTTTAGTAAAATTACTCTTTACTTTTGTATCTTTCTTGAAAGCCATATATGTTATTCTTTCCTTAATTCGTAATACTATATCCTATCTTGCTTAATCGAGCGTGATGCTCAGACCCAGACCACGAAGTTCGTGCAGGAGCACGTTAAGAGATTCGGGAATACCAGGCGTCGGCATGGGATCACCCTTCACGATAGCCTCATAAGCCTTTGAACGGCCAACGGTATCATCAGACTTGATGGTGAGGATTTCCTGCAGCACATGGCTGGCGCCAAAGGCCTCCAGTGCCCAGACCTCCATCTCACCAAAACGCTGTCCACCAAACTGAGCCTTACCACCGAGCGGCTGCTGGGTAATGAGGCTGTACGGGCCGATAGAGCGTGAGTGCATCTTATCCTCGACCATGTGACCAAGTTTGAGGAAGTAAGTGATACCCACCGTTGCAGGCTGGTCAAAGCGCTCACCCGTCTCACCGTCATAGAGATATGTCGAACAGAGACGCGGCAGACCCGCCTTATCTGTCCATTCTGCAAGGTCGTCGAGCTTAGCACCATCGAAAATCGGGGTAGCGAACTTCACACCGAGTCTCTTACCAGCAGCACCGAGGATAGCCTCGAAGATCTGTCCAAGGTTCATTCGTGAAGGCACGCCCAGCGGGTTCAGCACGAGGTCGACAGGACGTCCGTCCTCAAGGAACGGCATATCCTCCTGACGCACCACCTTCGACACGATACCCTTGTTTCCGTGACGACCAGCGAGTTTGTCACCCACACCGATCTTACGCTTCTTTGCCACGTAGACCTTAGCCATCTGCAGAATGCCATTGGGCAGCTCGTCGCCAATGGTAATGGCAAACTTCTTGCGTTTCAGCTCAGCATCAAGCAACTTATACTTCTTCATGAAGTTGATGATCAGCTTGGCAATCAACTCATTCTTATGCTCGTCATTGGTCCAGTTGCTGATCTGGATATCACCATACTCAAGATTCTTAAGGGCGGTAATAGTGAACTTGCTACCCTTGGTGATAATCTCTGCACCAGTGTAGTCTTTGACACCTTGAGATACCTTTCCCTTAGTCAGCTCTACAAGCTTATCAATAAGGATATCCTTCAGATCGCCTACCTTTGCCTCATATTCTTCGTCAATCTTTGCCAGCGTGATCTTATCCTGCTGCTTCGACTTACGGTCTTTGATGGCACGAGCGAACATCTTCTTGTCAATAATGACACCCGACAGCGACGGGTTAGCTTTCAGTGAAGAGTCTTTCACATCACCCGCCTTGTCACCGAAGATGGCACGGAGCAACTTCTCCTCAGGAGATGGATCGCTCTCACCCTTCGGCGAGATCTTACCGATAAGGATATCACCAGGCTCGACACGTGCACCAACACGGATAACACCGTTCTCGTCGAGGTCCTTGGTAGCCTCCTCACTGACGTTGGGGATATCAGCCGTGAACTCCTCGACACCGCGCTTCGTCTCACGTACATCAAGCGAATACTCATCCACATGGACTGAGGTAAGGACATCCTCACGGACAATGCGTTCGTTGAGCACGATAGCATCCTCGTAGTTGTAACCCTTCCAAGGCATGTAAGCCACGAGAAGGTTACGTCCAAGTGCCAGCTCTCCTTTCTCTGTGGCATAGCCCTCTGTCAGGATATCCCCTTTCTTCACGCGCTGCCCCTTCTCACAAATCGGGCGCAGGTCGATGGTCATATTCTGGTTTGTACGACGGAACTTCGGTATGCGGTATTCCTTCAGGGCGGGTTCGAAGCTGACGAACTCCTCGTCCTCAGTACGATCATAAAGGATACGGATGGTTGTGGCGTCAACATACTCCACGACACCGTCGCCCTCAGCAGTCACCATCGTACGAGAGTCCTCACACACCTGCTTCTCGATACCAGTACCCACGATGGGGGCCTCGTTGTGGAGCAGGGGCACAGCCTGACGCATCATGTTAGATCCCATCAGCGCACGGTGAGCATCGTCATGCTCCAGGAAGGGGATCAGCGAAGCAGCGATAGATGCGATCTGCTGCGGCGAGACATCCATCAGGTCTACCTGTGATGGCGGCACCACGGGGAAGTCGGCATCCTGACGGCACTTCACCACGTCACGGATAAAGGTTCCGTCGTCGTTCAACGGAGCGTTACCCTGTCCAATGACATGCTCTGCCTCCTCTTCGGCTGTCAGATAGACTATATCGTTATTATCGAGATTGGCCACGCCATTCTCCACCTTACGGTATGGAGTCTGGATGAAACCAAGTTCATTAATCTTTGCATACACACAGAGCGATGAAATCAGTCCGATATTCGGTCCTTCAGGGCTCTCAATCGGGCAGAGGCGTCCATAGTGTGTATAGTGTACGTCACGCACCTCGAAGCCGGCACGCTCACGCGACAGACCGCCAGGGCCGAGAGCAGAGAGACGACGCTTGTGGGTCACCTCTGCCAGCGGGTTCGTCTGGTCCATGAACTGCGACAGCGGGTTTGTGCCGAAGAACGAGTTGATGACGCTCGAGATGGTCTTCGCATTGATTAGGTCTGTGGGAGAGAACACCTCATTGTCGCGAACGTTCATGCGCTCACGGATGGTACGGTTCATACGGGCCAGACCGATGGAGAACTGGTTTGACAACTGTTCACCGACCGTACGTACACGACGGTTGGAGAGGTGGTCGATATCATCGACGGCAGCCTTTGAGTTCACCAGCTGAATCAGGTACTTGATAATCTCAATGATATCCTCCTTTGTCAGCACACGGACATCCATATCCGTGTTCAGGTTCAGTTTCTTATTAATACGGTAGCGGCCCACGTCACCCAGGTCGTAACGCTTATCAGAGAAGAACAGGTTCTGGATGACCTCCCTTGCACTGGCATCGTCGGCAGGGTCTGCATTACGCAGCTGACGATAGATGTAAAGCACGGCCTCCTTCTCTGAGTTCGACGGGTCCTTAGCCAGCGTGTTGAAGATGATGGAGTAGTCCTGAGCCACGGCCTCGTCCTTATGTACAAGGATTGTCTGGGCACCACTCTCGAGGATATCCATCATGTTGTCCTCAGTAATCTCCGTCTCACGCTCCATGATGACCTCGTTACGCTCGATGGATACCACTTCACCAGTATCCTCGTCGACGAAGTCCTCGTTCCAGCTCTTCAGCACACGGGCAGCGAGCTTCGAGCCCATCACCTTCTTAAGTGAAGCCTTGTTTACCTTTACTTCCTCGGCCAAGTCGAAGATCTCGAGGATCTCCTTATCCGTTTCAAAGCCGATAGCACGGAGAAGGGTGGTCACAGGTAACTTCTTCTTACGATCGATGTACGCATACATCACATTATTAATATCTGTAGCAAACTCGATCCATGAGCCCTTGAACGGGATGATACGCGCCGAGTAGAGCAGTGTGCCGTTGGCATGCACGCTCTGTCCGAAGAACACACCAGGAGAACGGTGCAACTGAGACACGACGACGCGCTCGGCTCCATTGATAACGAAAGTACCATTGGCCGTCATATAGGGAATCGGGCCCAGGAACACGTCTTGGACAACAGTCGGGAAGTCGACATGATCCGGATCTGTGCATTCCAGTTTCAGCTTAGCCTTTAAAGGTACGCTATATGTCAGCCCGCGCTCCAGACATTCGTCGATGGTATAGCGCGGCGGATCGATATAGTAATCCAGGAACTGAAGGACGTAACTATTACGTGTATCGGTGATAGGGAAGTTCTCGGAGAACACCTTATACAAACCGTCGTTCTTCCGTTCCTCAGGCGGAGTGTCCAACTGCAGGAAGTCTTTAAACGACTTTAATTGCACATCAAGGAAATCCGGAAACGGCATCGGATTCTTGACGCTGCCAAAGTTTACTCTGTTATCTATAATTTTTGAAGCCATATTCTATATTTGCTTGTTATTTCTTTTGTCCGCTCTTTCAGGGGGAATCCGAATAGTCCGAATTCAGAGACAGAAAATGGTCGGGAACCCTCGACTGGAGAGTCCCCAACCACATTGGTATTGTTGTGTCTGAATTATTTCAGCTCAACCTCGGCACCAGCGGCCTCGATGGTCTTCTTCAGGTTCTCAGCCTCATCCTTGGACAGACCCTCCTTGATGGTAGCGGGAGCACCGTCAACCAGATCCTTTGCCTCCTTCAGACCAAGACCACAAGCCTCCTTCACGGCCTTCACGACCTGAAGCTTAGCGGCACCTGCTGACTTCAGCACCACATCGAATGAAGTCTTCTCCTCAGCAGCGGCGGCCTCACCACCAGCTGCGGGACCAGCAGCTACTGCAACGGCTGCAGCAGCAGGCTCAATTCCATACTCGTCCTTCAGGACTGTTGCCAACTCGTTTACTTCTTTTACAGTAAGGTTTACCAAC
>OCTW011590486.1_pt1 | contig 26434 bp, 25 predicted proteins | sample 1539671 | NCBI WGS metagenome assembly OCTW01 (sample SAMN02144230, study PRJEB22623) | gut metagenome | biome: sheep rumen | host: Ovis aries | place: New Zealand | reverse complement strand
TATGTAGTGATGGAAGTGATCCTTCTGTTCGTCATGCGGGTAAATCTTATGGACCGTCTATGGCTGCTCCTGATTCCGCTCGCGGCCATGCCGTTTGCGGTGCTTTTCGGACTGATCATCAATCTGAGATTTCCAAAGATGCATTGGGAGAATGAAGTGGAGGTTGTTAAGCAGAGTGCGTCCAGTGGACTCAGCCTGCTCGGAGGTTTTGTGATCATACTTCCAGGACTGGGAGCTGTGTTTCTATCGGGTGTATTGAGAAACATCATCAATCTCGCAATCGTTCTTGTGATTTCAGGGCTTGCATGGATGATGTATAGGAGGATATGCGGATACAGTCTTGAGAGATTGGAAGGGTAGCTATATTATTTGATTTTTGAAATGAAAAGATTTACACTAATAATAACCGGAGAGCTTCTGCCGTAAAGTGGAGGGTTTAACAACTGGATTATCCTACCATTAAAAGGATCTTTAAGAGGAGAATGCTTGCTATTCTCCTCTTTGTATTAATAAGGGGGTGTTAAACATGAAGAAGGTTTTGATTATAATATTAGCTTTATTGTTTGTTCTGTCCGGATGCCGAGGGGCGAAAGATGATGATAGAAACACCGGCGAGACGCCTACTGGAATAGATGGTCCGGTAGGGGCAGAATATATCTATGTTGAGGGTGAGTTATATTTAGCTGCCTATCAGTTTGTAAATTCAGATGAAATACAAGAGGAAATTGTGAAGCTGGGTGAAATTGTTAAACGCGATGACAATCACTATCCGGATGAAGAGTTTGAGGCTGATAATGTTGCGGTCGGAACAGGCGTTTATCGAATTGGAGATGATATATATATTTCGAGTGATGGCAAGTATTTTCAGCTGTATCTTAAACCTTCGGAATATAATGACAGACTTCTGAGTGAAACTGATTCTTCGACAATAGAGGATGATAAGACAGAGACTACATCTCAGAAAACGGAGAATCCGGATGAAGAATCGGGCGTATATTATGATCCGATAGATAAGGATACAATCAGCGACGAATATAGTATTTATGACGATATTTTTATTTCATGTCTGCTCTATAATGGCAGGATATATACTCTTGTATCGAGTACAGAAGATGCAGGAAATTATTATGCCAGGAAGCAGGATAAGCAGCTTGGCAAGGCTTATGTGAATCATGAAAGATATTTTTCTGATCAGAAGGAGCTCTTGAATGAGTGTGATTCGGAAGGGTTTATTTATAGTCTTAAGGGTTATGATGAAAAGTTCAGAGTGATGGTTGAGTATGATCAGGTATTGCCGGATTCGGATGAAACTGTCACGAAGATTGCGATATTTGACAGTGTAAATGATATCACTCTTGAGAAAGGTTCAAATCTGTTTTATGATCGTTTGCTCTTTGATAAGAACACTCCGGAGGTATATAGGTGCGTCAGTGATTCTGAGGATGAGGCGGGGGATGATGATGGTGATATGTATCTCGGAAGTGGAGAATCGTATCGTGAAGAACTGTTGAATGAAGTTGATGCAAACATGCTTGTGACAATGATTAGCAATATGTCGTTTACCAAAGATATGGCAGAAAATGCCGGAAGCGTCAGCGACAGATATATTATTCGTGATGACTGCGGCCTGGAGATCGGAGTTGAGGTTTATGACAGCGGTGATGTTGTGCTGCATTATGAAGATGCGCAGACTTTTTATCTTATCGATTTAGAAACAGGGGAAAAAACGACAGAGGCTGGTGTTACACCATGATGAAAATATGACCGTGGTCATATATTTTCTACAAGGGAAATATGACTGCGGTCACTTCTTTTATTTGTCGGATAAATGATAATATGCTGCTAAAGGATGACAGGTAGTAATTCCTGAACGAACAGATGATATACATATCATCATGTCCGAGGATGACATGAGTTGTGATTGATAATATAACTCGATTGACCGGATTTTAAATAATGATTATGTAGGATAATCTGAGGGGAAAATCTGGTGCAGAAGGGAGCGGCATATGAAGAAGAAAAGAACAGCTGGAATAATACTGATAGTATTGATAATGGTATTTATGATAACCGGTTGCAGCAAGTATAAATCGCACTACAATGCGGTTGGATTTGTTCATTCAAATACCTCAAAATCAGCTTTCATGGACTTCTACACTTTTAAGGGTCAGATAGTTTTTACTGTTAAATGCAAGGCCGGCGGATCGATTGACTACTCGGCTAAGCTGGAGAAGGGAAGCCTGACGGTTTACTACGATTGTGACGGAACCAAGCGGGAGCTCCTTACGATCAGCGGCGGTGAGAAGGTCAACTCAACACTCGAAAACCTGCCGAAGGGCGAGGTATATATAATTGTCAAAACAGATGGCAAATGTAAAAATGGTGCTCTGGAGTTTGATGTTAAGTAATATTATACAGAAGTCAGCGGGAGCTGTTCTATCTCAACCGAGCCGTTTCGGTGGCAGGTGATGATAGTACCGCCACGCTGGCTTTCTTTATGTGCTATGCCGCGCATGACCAGATAATCTATGCTCATGCCGTAGGTAAGACGGATGCCTTGATATTCCAGCGACATATTGTTGTAATGATCGTGTCCGCAGAAGAAGCCTTTCGTGCTGCCAAGCGCTTTTGCGGCATCAAAAAGAGTGCTCGGGTATTCCGAACAGCAGACCTTGCCGTAGCCTTTCTCTTTATTGAAACCGAAGAAGTATTTAACTTCATCACTATTCTCCTGATACAGTTCGTAAGCGGTCCTGTACTGCTGGAGAGGAATGTGGAGAAATACAAGTGATGATACCGTCTCCCCATGCTCGTCATTTAACTGAAGGAGAGTATTGCGGTACCAATCAACCTGATCGTCATGTACATAGTCATATTTTCTGCTTATCTCATCTGTATATGCGTGTGAATCCAGAAGGAAAAGAGCCTGGCGTACACTTCCGTCAGAGTTCCTTATTTCAATCAGCTGGTTGTTTCGTCCTGAGATATCAGGCTGCCTGAGCGGATACAGGAGAAGCTCATCCTTTTTGGAGATGGCAGCAAAGAGACGGCTCAATTGTTCACCATTCAGAACCGCACGAACCTCTGAATCGTGATTTCCAAATGTGAAAGCCCATGGAACGGACAGATGTCTCATAAAGGCTGCGAATGTTCTGACAAGGCGCTTATTATCATACGAAAATACAGATCCACGCATCGGATAAGTCAGATCTCCGGTCACGACAACAAGATCCGGCTGTGTATGTCGGATAAGCTTCTCACAGGCCGTAAGAGCCTTTTTATCTCTGCCGTAGGACAGGATTGTCCCGCCCAGATGGATGTCAGTCAGCTGGAGGATGCGAAAATCTTCTTTGTCGGTTTTTATCGTATAGACTCCGCTGTCGTTGTTATATTTTATCTCGTTTTCTCTACGTCCCTCTGCATAACCGGTTTTACTCTCACCACTATCTGCAACAGAACTGTTCTTTTTCTCTTCGCCGGTTATGGCAGAAACATTTTTTATATAAGATATCAAACGTTTTTTACTGAATATAGTCATATTTTTCCCTGCCTAAGAGTCTTCGCTTATCTGAGTCTTCGTTTATCTGAGCCTTTATATCTGAGACATCATTTTCAAAGTATATCTGACGCTTTCCGATACATCCGGAAACTACTATTTCATTATATCAGAACCGGTCATATTCTGCTGATTTTTTTGTGATATGCATTACAATCAGACATATTTGGTGATAAAATAGAGATACATTTTGGTGCGCTACAGATTATCCGTCATGATTTGAATTATCGGCGTTCATGCCTTCGGATAAATACAACAGAGAGAGTAATAATGGTTTAAATTAATTATTGTTTTGATGAGTTAATCGTAAAGGTGGGGTGTGTTATGACAGTAGAGGAAGCAAGAAAAATAGCGGCTGATTTTGATGAAAATAAGAATCCGTCGGAAGAAGAGGTATTCATGTTTACTGAAGCGATGAATTATCTTATTGAGGAGCAGCATAGCCCAGAGGATATGCTGTATCTGGGCGGATATTATTATGAGATAAAACATTTTGATCTTGCTCTCAAATATTATGAGATGGCTGCTTCGTATGATTATGATCCGGCTTATGAATGCCTCGGATATATCTGGTATTACGGCAGGACCGGAGAAAGAGATTATAAAAAGGCCTTTGAATATTTTTCGCGTCTGATGGAGAAGGGGAATCCGGTGGCAACCTATAAGGTGGCCGATATGTATAAAAATGGTTATTATGTTGAGAAGGATCAGGCTGAATATGAGAAGATAATAGAGGGGCTGTATCCGAAGGTTAAGGGCATGAGAAATGTATTTGATCCTGTTCCTGAGGTTGCCACAAGGCTGGCGAGGATCAGAGTATCTCAGGGAAGGAAGGATGAAGCTGTAGATCTTCTTCTCTATGCGAAGGACTTTCTTGCGCAGAGGATCCGGTACAGTGCATTTTTCGGAAATCTGAGCATCATGAAATGGCTGATCGATGATCTGTATGAACTGACTGATTTTGATGAAGATTATTTTGATTTCTTTGATCTGTATTATCTCCTGAAAACGCCGCACAAGATCATATTTTTCTATGACAAAACACCTATCGAACTTGAGTCGGTTATGGAGGGCGAAGAATGTGCGGTCTGCTGTAATGGAAAATGGTACCGGGACAGAGATGATTACTTTAAGAATGCAAGCGTAGACGGAACGAAGCTGACAGCAGTTTATAATGAGCTGTATGGATTTGAGGTGGTTCAGAGTGAGTAATGAACTGATACGTGTGAAAAATGCATCCTATGCACGATACGAAGAGCTTCTGATGCTGAGGGATTCGGTAAATAAAGAGGCGTTTAATTACGAGCGCGAATATACGCGAGTATTTGGTGATCTTATCCTGGAACTGTTCAGGAAGAAGGTTGAATGTATCTGCAAGAAGAAGACTATCGAATACTGCAGAGTATTTATCAATCAGGGAAAGAATGTTGATCCGGTCGCTCTGCAGGCATATCTCCTGAAGGAAATGTTGGAGTATCAGAAACAGCTGGAGGAAATGGTGGAGAATAATGAGGCGGCGAAGAAAGCCGAGAGCGTCTCGCAGTCAGACATGATGAAGATAAAACGGATATATCACCGTATGGTCAAGAAGCTTCATCCTGATATCAATCCACTGACGGAGGAAAATGAAGATCTCTGGATGCTCTGGCAGAGACTGATCACGGCTTATAATTGTAATGATCTTAAGGAAATGGAAGAGACAGAGGTCCTGATCAATAAGGCTCTGGAAGATCTGAAGCTGGGAAATATGGAGATCGAGATACCTGATATTGAGGAAAAGATACTGGAACTGGAAGCCGAGATTGAGATGATCAAGCTGAAAGATCCGTATCAGTTTAAATACCTACTGGAGGATCCGGTGGCCGTAGAGGAGAAAAAGGATTCCATCAGGAAGGAAATACGGGATTTTGAAGAGTACGGCCGTCAGCTGCAGGAAATGCTGGATGAATTAATGTAAAGGAGACAATCAATGGCAAATGAACTTACGAAGCAGGAGCAGGGAATCGTTTCACTGGTACAGGGGCATGAGCTAGGAGATATCATAAAGCCGCTCATCAGAGAAATACATCTCTTTGATTCATATATTGCAGGAACCACACATCTGGATGACAGTTCCGTTCTGGAGACGATACAGGTTGGCGATATCCTCTCACTTCAAAGAGAAGATAACAAATATGACAGTAATGCTATATTGATACTTAATCCGGAAGGAAAGAAGCTTGGTTATGTTCCTGAGAAGGATAATATCATCTTTGCACGCCTGATGGATGCAGGAAAGCTGCTTAAGGCGAAGATCAGTAACATCACACAAAAGGGAAGCTTCAAGCAGATCAGCGTCGGGATATTTCTGGTAGATCTGTAGATGATACCGGGATCGGATAGCTTTGCCGGGCGGTGATATACTGTTGCAGAATCAGAAAGCTGAATAATCATGACACTATGACCGTGGTCATATATTTTCCATGACGAAAATATGACCGCGGTCACTTTTATGTCATGGGGGCAGATGATATTATGCTAACTGAAAAGAATTGCTATATTTCCAAGGAGGAAGTTTTAAGATGAAGAATCGTTTGTCTGCCGGAAAATACATAAAGAATAACAAGCGGACATGTTTTGTTCTGATAATAGCGCTGGCGCTGACCTTGATGGCGATGTATACGGTGGCTTTCACACTGTACACCGCGATTGAAAGCTTCAAGCCGATATGCCATGAGATGCCGAAGAAGATAGCCTACGTATCACTTTCGTACGAATCCTTCGGAATAACGGAGGATAAATACCCGGACAGCAAATCCAGGGTGCAGGCTTATAACGAGGCCAGGGAGAAGCTTGTTGAGGATCTGAAGGCTCACGAGGGAATCGATGATGCATTTTTTATTCAGGTTCTGAATGCGAACTACAACGCAGTTATCGGAGGAATCGGTTATGAATTTCCTCTTGTTGAACCTGAGAAGGTGCCTTCGGTTCTCGAGCATTTAGGAGCAAAGCTTGTTTCGGGCAGACTTCCTGAAGCTGACGGCGAGGTTCTGATCGATACCACCGTTATGAAGAACAGAGGTATGAAGGTTGGAGACTGGTTTATGGCGGATAACTATGGCGAGGTATTTAGGATAGTCGGAACGCTTGAATCTGACGGAATGTACTGCATAGGAACACCGAATGGCTTCTACAACTGTGGATGGTTCATCACCATACTCTGCAATGAAGATACAGCACATTTCAGTAAACTGGCGGATGAGTTTGGTATAACGATCACGCCTGAAGATGAAATCAGTGATATTGATGATTACGGAAGACTTTATCAGACTGATATTAAGGACGATATTGAGTCGGTCATTAGCATAATAGTGATTGTGGTAATGGTATTTCTCATGATATCAATACTTGTGGCTTATGTTTCCTTCATGAGAAACCGCGTCAATGAATATTGCCTCTACGCTTCACTGGGATACTCAAGAAAGGAAATATATGGCATGATAATGCGTGAGATGCTTATCATGTTTGCGATTGGAATCGCACTGGGAATCGTTCTTACGATCGGCGCCATGGCCGGACTTGATGCATTTATAATAAAACCTAAGGGACTGTACTCGAGATGGATAATGAAGGAGCAGATCATAAGGATAATCGGTGCTTTTGCGATGGTCATAGGCATACTGCAGATACCGGTGCTTGTGTCGATCAACAAGGTGAAGACCATAGATATGATGGAGGATTAATTCCGGTATGGACTGATGTTGAGCGGAATCATATATTTCGATAATTAATGATACGTGATGGAGGATAAAGATGTTTGAGATAAAAAATATAAGTATGATCTATGATATGGATACGGACGAAAAGCTCTACGCCCTGAACGGCCTCGACCTTAAGCTTCCGGACAAGGGGCTCGTCGGTATAATCGGACCTTCCGGCAGCGGCAAGAGTACACTTATGTACTGCCTTTCGACACTCAAGAAGCCTACCGAGGGAACGGTGATGTACAACGGAAAGAATATCACTGAGATATCAAATAAGGAGAGAGAAGAGCTGCGCAGAAATGAGTTCGGCTTTGTATTTCAGAAGCATTATCTGGTGCCTTACATGAGCGCACTCGACAATGTACTCGTAGCCGGAAATACAAAGGATAAGGACATGGTGGAGAAGGCGAAGAAGACTCTTACCGATCTCGGACTGAAGGAGAGGGAGTTCAGGAAGAAGCCTGCAAAGCTTTCCGGCGGACAGTGCCAGAGAGTCGCAATAGCAAGGGCGATGAGCAATGACCCGAAGGTTATATTTGCGGATGAACCGACTGCTTCGCTTGATCACGAAAATGCTTTCAACGTAATGAGTATTCTCAAAAAATACTCCGAGGATCGGCTGGTGCTTGTCGTAACTCATGACAGAAGTATCCTCTCAGATGTCGATATGATGATCGAGATGTGGGACGGAACTATCAGTAATACGCAGGAAATAGCATGAAACTGCAATATGCAGCGAAGCTCCGGGAATAGTTATTATGGCGACGAATTGTGCTGAACCCGGAAAAACAAGTAACAAGGAAAGGATGACAGATATGAATCCATTATCTGCGGGAAATTATATAAAGAATAATAAGGGAAGAGCGGCAATCATAATCTTCATGATGTTCCTCACAACCTTCCTCTTTCTCGGCGGTAATTATATAAGGAGCCTCTGGTGGTTCTGGGACAAGGCGGGAGAATACAGTGAGAAGATGGCTGTGATCAGTCAGCTTCCGACGGATGAGGATGGCAGTGATTTTGCAGCCTTTACAAATGATGTAATGAATGATGATAAGCTGATCGTTATGGGCCGTACCGGCCTCGGCTTCGGCGGCAAGCAGTGGACTTCAACACTTGGTTTCAAGATGGGCGCGTATTCATTTGTATTTAACTCTCCGGAAGATATGAAAACTGCCTTCGAAATCTTCGGTATCGAGTGTGATTACAGTGATCTTAAGGATTACAGTATTGTAATGAGTAAGGCCTATGCGACCAATCTCGGGCTGAAGAAGGGCGATGTGATCGATAAGGCCTACACGCTGGATGCGATAATCGACGATGACAGCTTCATGATTTTTTATATCTACGAGGTCGGATCGGACTCGTTTTCCAGACTGAACATTCTCAGTAATGAGATGTCCGGCGATGAGCTTTATGACTATCTGTATAGTATTAAGGGCAACAGAAAGATTTCCATCGCCGAGCCGATAATGGATGATGTCAATTCTGAGATGAATGTGGCAAATATCATCTTCTATGCAGCGCTTGTAATAATCTCTGTTATGCTCGCTGTGACACTGAATTCGGTTGTGACCGGTCAGTATATCAAGAGAGTTTATGAATTCGGAGTATACATGGCGCTCGGAATATCGAAGAGACAGATCAAGAGAAAGATCAGAAGGGAGCTGCTCCTGATGGATGCAATAGCTCTGGCAGGCGGCATCGCTGTGATGCTCCTCGCGACATTCCTCTTAAATGAACTGGTCTACATCCCTAAGGGACAGTACCTGCCGTACTGCTCTTTCATGGGAATAATAGGTGTTGCGATATCAAACCTCCTTGTGGTCGTTCCGATGATCTACCTGAAGGGAAGAAGGATGCTCAGGGCTGATGTGACGGAGTTCTAATCACGGAAGAAAAAGAGTGTCGTGACAGAATGATTATTAAAACGATAAGAATTATAGTGATATAATGATGAATTAATTGATGCGACATATCCTGCCGGAATATGGTGGGATATGTCTCTTTTGTTTAATTTTTAGTGTCTTGCGCAAGCAGGTTTTATTGTGTATAATGCGGTTTAATTTCACTTATAATGAGGCATAAAGATATGAAAAAATACAGCTCTGACAACAGCATATATAAGAAGGCGCTTACGCTTGCGGTACCGATGATGATACAGAACGGTATCACAAATGCGGTCGGCCTCGTTGATAACCTTATGGTCGGAAGTCTGGGAACAGAAAGCATGACAGCTGTTTCGATAGTCGGACAGCTAATTTTTATATTTAACCTGGCTGTCTTCGGAGGACTCTCCGGGCCGGGTATTTACAGCGCACAGTTCTTTGGAAAAGGTGATATCGAAGGTGTGAGGAAGGTCTTCCGGCTTAAGCTCTGGATCGGTTTAGTATGTACGATATTCGGAACGATAGCTTTCCTCCTGTTCGGCAGTAATCTGATAAAACTTTATCTCCACGGCGAGAGTGCTGACATCGATCCGGCTGAAACGCTGAAACTGGGAATGGATTATCTCGGGATAATGATATTCGGTTTTATATTCTTCTCGATAACGCAGGTTTATGCATCGAGTCTCAGGGAGACCGGCGAGAGCATCAAGCCAATGGTTGCTGGAATATGCTCGGTTATTACTGATGTGGTATTTAATTACATACTTATTTACGGTAAATTCGGTGCGCCGCGGCTTGGCGTAAGGGGTGCAGCTGTCGCAACGGTTATTGCGAGAGTGGTCGAAATGTGTGTGATAATCGCATGGTCTCATATGAAGAAGGATAAACATGCATTCCTTAAGGGAATTTACAGGACGATCAGGGTGCCGCTGGATATGGCCGGACCGATCGTGAAACGCGGATTTCCTATATTTATCAATGAGTTCGCGTGGGCCGGCGGAATGGCTGTACTTTCACAGTGCTATTCGCTGAGGGGTCTGGACGTTATCGCGGGAATGAACATATCAAATGCAATATGCAACCTTCTGAATGTTGTATTTATCGCAATGGGCGGCGCGGTCGGAATAATAATCGGCCAGTACCTGGGAGCGTCGAGATATGAGGATGCGGAGCGGGACAGCGTCAAGCTCATGTGGTTCACCGGCGCGATGTGCATCATCCTGACGGTGATACTCATCTCCATATCGGGAGTGTTCCCGAAGGCCTACGATACTACGGACAATGTAAGACATTATGGCACAAAATTCATCATAATCACCGCGTCCTTCTTCCCGCTTCAGGGCTTTTTAAATACACTGTATTTTACCCTGCGTTCGGGCGGAAGAACCTTTATAACGCTTATTTTCGACAGCGGTTACACCTGGGCGGTGGATGTTACCACAGCGTTCCTGCTGTGCCATTTCACCGATATTTCAATCTTTACGATCTGCATAATCATCCAGACGCTGGACATCCTGAAGGTTATAATAGGCTACGTGATGATCAAAAAGAAAATATGGCTGAATAATCTTGTGGCGTGACACAGTGATAAGTGGTTTGACTGATATTGGTGTGATCGAAAACGTTATAAAAAATGGAATTAAAATGGTTTTGCTGTCGAAGTTTTGGATGAATAATGGGCTCGGATATGTTATACTTTTCTTGTTTCGGAATTCTTATCTGTATAGAATGATATGATCGAGAATCGGTCCGCAGGATGGATAAGAAAAACAGAGAAAATATAATAATTCGGGAGGTGCAGAAAATGCCATTTATTGATTCAAAGATCACACTCAAAGTTAGTGATGAGAAGAAGGAAAAGATCAAGGCTGAGCTTGGAAAAGCAGCGGCTATCATCGGTAAGCCGGAAAGCTTTCTGATGGTTGGTTTTGAGGATGAATACAGCCTGTATTTTGCAGGAAATAAGCTTGAGAAGGGCGCTTACGTTTCGGTTGATGTATTTGGCTCTGTAAGCAGTTCGGCAGCGGACAAGATGACCGCAAGGATCTGTGAAATATATGAAGAAGAGCTCGGAATCCCGGGAAATAACATCTATGTAGAGTACCGTGGCACGGGCGACTGGGGCTGGAACGGAAGAAACTTCTAGTATGGAACATCCCCGATCAGCGTCGGATACTGATGGATCCGATTATGGGAACCGTTGATCGGTTGTATTTAAAATATGTTATATGGAGGATTACAAGATGGCAGAATTAACAAGACGTCCGGACGATATGGAAAGGATCACAACTCCGGAACTCGCAAAGAAGTTCATCGATAAACAGGTTGAACTTATGAAGGCACAGATCGGTGATAAGAAGGTACTCCTTGCACTTTCCGGTGGAGTAGACTCATCGGTGGTTGCGGCGCTTCTTATCAAGGCTGTCGGAAAGCAGCTCGTATGTGTACACGTAAATCACGGTCTCCTCAGAAAGGGAGAGCCTGAGCAGGTTATTAAGGTTTTCAGAGATGAGATGGAAGCGAATCTTATCTATGTTGACGCTACAGACCGCTTCCTCGACAAGCTTGCAGGTGTAACAGATCCTGAGCAGAAGAGAAAGATAATCGGTGGCGAGTTCATCGAGGTTTTTGCAGAAGAAGCACGTAAACTCGACGGCATCGAGTTCCTTGCACAGGGAACCATCTGGCCTGACATCCTCGAGAGCGAGGCAGGCATCAAGGCTCACCACAATGCAGGCGGCCTTCCGGATGATATGAACTTTGAACTTGTTGAGCCGGTACGTACCCTCTTCAAGGATGAGGTTCGTGTAGTAGGTAAGGCACTCGGCCTTCCTGACAATATGGTTTATCGTCAGCCATTCCCAGGTCCGGGTCTCGGCGTAAGATGTCCGGGCGCTATCACCCGCGATCGTCTCGAAGCAGTCCGCGAGTCAGATGCGATCCTTCGCGAGGAGTTCGCAAAGAATGGCCTTGAAGGTAAGGTATGGCAGTATTTTACAGTCGTTCCTGACTTCAAATCAACCGGTGTCAAGGACGGCAAGCGTACCTTCGATTGGCCGTGCATCATCCGTGCGATCAACACAACAGACGTTATGGAAGTAACCGTTGAGCATCTCTCAGACGAGCTCATCGACCACCTCGTACAGAGAATCATTACCGAGGTTCCGGGAATAAACAGAGTACTGTTTGACTATACACCGAAGCCGCCGGCAACTGTGGAATATGAATAACGGGCAAATCCCCGAAAATCCTTATTACAAAAAACATTGGTGTTCAACATATTTGGTTTTAACCAATAGTAGTTGTGATTTTGATGAAAATGCTGACAATTTTAATTTGAGTGATTTTCGAATCGAAGCATATTTCACATTGGTGAATAAAGCAATACGATTTGGAAAGGATGTATCCGATGATGTTCGCACCTTAATGTTTGATGGTTCAGAACATATATCGGATCATTGTTCCTCAATAATGATTGGACAGTTAGGTAAATATATTAGCGATGACTATATAAGTCCTTTGTCTATATGGAAAAGAGTTTGCTGTACCAGAGGCTGATCTGGCTGAACTGATAATTGTTAAATTGGGAAATTCAATAGAATTTATACCCGATGATACAAAATCAGAAGATGACATTTTGGAATTTTTATATGGAACACTTGCTTATAATCAGCACAAAGAATACTTTGAAAAGTACATTGATATGGACAATGTAGAAGACGGTGAAAAAAAACGAAAGGAGTTGAGCACTATGAGTGGAGCAGGAGATTTGATTAGTGATACAAGAGCTATGGAAATCGCTAAGAACATTATTGAGTTAGGGAAAAATACGCTTGAAGAAATCGCAAGTGCGACAAAATTGCCTTTGGATGTGATAAAAAATCTTGCAAAACCTAAAACTCAACAGCAATAATGTTTTACAAATGTGAATAGTTTTATGTTAAAGTGTAAGCCTATGAATAACTAAAAGGAAGAGCTGTACCTTCGGGTACGGCTTTTCTTCTTTTGGCAAATATTGCAACCCTGTAAGAGATAACGCATACGCTCTACACAATAACAGCATTTAAATTTTCAAATAACAATCAAGAACAGAGCATCCACAACAATGGCACTTTTTTGATTGTAGTTATTTTGTAATTTGGTATAATAAAAGCAGGAGAGGCATTCTGTGTCAGTTGCCGGTGGCAGATTTCAGCTGATCACAAGTTATAGAATTTAAAGATTTATGTGAAGGAAGTGATCAATTGTACGAAGAAAACAAAAGAACAGAATGGCATCCAGCATTTGTAAATGCTATGGAAATTGAATTTAAGGATAATGCCGGTGATCTATAGTATTTACGCCGGAGTTTTTGCAAATAACATAATGTAGATGTGTTAGAAGAGGATGAGAGGTAAAATGATAAGTGTTAATGGAATAAATAATTTAGACTATAATACAATTGCTGTTGATGAAAATTGGAATGATTGTGAAGATACGGAATTAACTATGCATACAATACATGCATATCCAGCAAAATTTCCTGCGTTTATGGCGTCGAAGGCATTTGCATATGCAAAAAGCGAAGGTGTAAATATTGGTAGAGTAGCAGATATTTTTTGTGGATGTGGAACAGTAGCGTTAGAAGCTAAAAATCACGGCTATCAGTTTTGGGGATGTGATATTAATCCAGTTGCAACATTAATTGCAAAAGCAAAAAGTAACGAATATGATAGATTAATTTTCGAACAATACTATTCACAAATTCTTGAGAAGTATGAGGAGATTGAATTAGACTCAAATGTGTATGCAATAGCGAATGAGCGTTTGCGTTATTGGTTTGAAGAAAAAACTTTTTGTGAATTGTTGAAGATATACATGGCAATAGGGGAAGTTGTTATTGAAGATACATATTTAGAAGCGTTTAGATGTATTTTTTCATCTATTTTAAAAGCAGCATCTAAATGGTTAAATAAATCGATTAAACCCCAAGTGGATCCGGATAAGCAAGAAATCAACGTTTTAAAGAAATTTCAATCTCAGTGCTGTAAATTTATTAGAGCAATAAACGAGATAGAAGAAACGGATACCAATATTGAGATTAATTGTGAAAATTTTCTTGATGTTCATCATTTGCCACATGTGGATTTGATTGTAACAAGCCCACCATATGTAACCTCATATGAGTATGCAGACTTGCATCAATTATCTTCTTTATGGTTAGGATATGTAGATGATTATAGAGAATTGCGTAAGGGTTCAATTGGAAGTGTATATAATAGCAATGATTTCACAATAGATTTTAATAAATTAAATGAAACGGGAAAAAGTATTGTAAAATCATTGCAGGAAAGTGATAAAACAGTATCAAAAGTAAAGTCTGTTGCCAGATATTTTGTTGATATGCAAGATGCAGTAGAAAAGTGTAGTCAAATGTTGAATGAGAATGGAATGGTCTTCTTTGTAGTGGGAGATACTGAATACAAAGGCGTGAAAATACAAAATTCAAAACATTTGATAGAGGCAATGGAGAGTAATGGGTATAGAGATATAAAAATTGCAAAAAGGACTATTTCTAAGGGGATTTGTGTTCCATATAGAGACGAGAAGGGCAAATTTTCTACAGATAAATCTAAGAGAAAAGTGTATCATGAAGAATTTATAATTAGTGGAAGGAAGTTAAAGTATGGATAAGATTTTAAAGATTCGCCCATATGCACGTTTGATTACCATGTTAGGTGATCAATTAATTAAGAATGAAAGAATTGCTTTGGTAGAATTAATTAAAAATGCTTATGATGCAGATGCGGAATGGGTGAAGGTTAGTTTTCTGAATTTTAATGATGACTTTACTGTTAATTCTGATTCTAAAATAGTAATTGAAGATGATGGGAATGGGATGAGTGAGCAAATTATTGAAAAACATTGGTTAAATCCCGCTACTCCAGAAAAAAAGAAAAGAAAAAAAATTAAAGAAACTACTGACAAAGGTAGAATTCTTCAAGGTGAAAAGGGAATTGGAAGATTTGCAATATTTAAACTTGGAAAAAAAATAAAAATATGTACTCGAAGACAAGTATGGGATCAGGATGAGAAAAAGTTTATTGAAGAAGGAGAGGATGTTGAAAATATAGTTGAGTATGATTTTTCAGCATATGACGAAGATTTTTTACAGAAAGATGGAAAAGATACAGAATTATTTATTGATAATTTGGAGGTTGTATTTCGTCAAAGAGTTCCACAAACTATTATAGAGAAACAGGTTGAACTGGGGGGCGTTGTAAGACAGAGGAAAGCACATGGTACGATTATTGAAATATCAAATTTAAAAACAAATTGGACTGAAAATAGGGTAATTCAAATACAGAAGGAAATAGGAAAATTACAACCTATATTTTCAGAAGAACAAAAAGAAGATTTTCGTGTGTGGTTATATAAGGATACACAGGTACATAGAAGTAATGAACTTTATAGAGAAAAGCTTTTAAATTGTTTAAATAATAAGGCTGTTTTTAAAATCACGAATGGTTATTATTGTGAAAATGAAAAAAAATTTACATTCGACTTAAATGGAGAAACAAAAAATCTATTTTTTCAAGATTTAGCAGGAATTGAAGTATTTAATAAATATTTTAAAGATATAAATTACTCAACTGAATGTGGCGATTTTAACTTTCAATTTTATATATTTGATTTCAAGGCAAAAGATACAAAATATATTTTGGATGATGAGGAAGATAAAATTGTCAAAGAACATAGAATATATCTTTATCGTGACCGAGTACGAGTATTACCTTATGGAGATCCAGATGATGATTGGTTAAGAATTGATATGATACGTGGTACTAAAAGTGCTGGAATGTTTTTGAGTAATGATCAAGTAGTAGGGTGTATAGATATATCTCAAAAGAATAATCCATTATTAAAGGATAAGACTAACAGAGAAGGATTGATTGATGAAGGAAGAGCATTAGAAGATTTTATAAATTTACTTCAAGTTTTTTTGAGATATTTTAGACGGATTGTGTATGCACAATATTTGATAGATAAGAAGAAAAGGGCGGAATTTGCTAATTTAATGACAGGCAAACCGTTGGAGATTATTGAGGATGTTAAGAAATCTACATCACAAGATGCAAATACACAGAAATTACTGGCATCATTTGAAAAGAGTTATCAATATGAAAAGGAAGTGTATGCTGATAGAATAAGAAAAACTGAAAATTTGGCTGCGGTAGGACTATCTGTAGAAACAGCATCACATGATGTGATGATTGTATTAAAGAAGTCATTAACACAGATTCATCAGATTATTGATGATTTGAAGTTAGAGGGTGAAGTAAATAAGGATAAATTGTTAGAGCAAATGATTTCTTTAGAAGGTAGTATGAATTTGGTCAATACACAAATGAAAGATATTCGATTACTATTTCCATCGGCTAAAGCAAAGGCGAAAGGAGTTTCTGTTTTAGAAGTATTAGAGAAAGTTACCCGAATATACATGAGACCATTTGAAAAAAATCAAATAGAGATTATACAAACAGTATCAAGTGGAGACTTGATAATAAAGGCTACAGAAGCAGTATTATTGCAAGTGTTTATTAATCTATATGACAATGCATTATATTGGCTTAAGACGATTTCTACAGAGAGAAAGATACAAATATGTATTAATGCCGAAGAACGCATGATTATTTTTTCAGACAATGGTCCAGGAATTAAAAAAGAATCGATGCCATATGTATTTGAGGCTTTTTATTCCGAAAAGGCGGAAGATGGAAGAGGATTAGGACTATATATTGCTCAACAACTTCTAAATAGATACAATTATAATATTGGCGTGCTATGTGATGAAGATGCAAAAATATTACCGGGGGCAAATTTTTGCATTAAATACATGGAGGAGGAATAGTAGTGGATGTAAAAAAGCTTTTTTCTGGAATAGCGGTTATTATAGACAATGAGGTAGATAAAAAGGAAGCACCTATTTATAAAATTAGAACTGCCATTACAAATAGCAATATTCCTGTTGTTACATATAATGATATACCAGCTAATGAAACAATAGAGTCGTTAAGGAATGCGTCTTTTATTATTTTGGATTGGAATTTTTTGGATGATCCTATTGCTCCAATCGATGAGGAACGTATGGTGTCGGTGGGACAAACTGAATTAGAAAAAGAGAAAAAAGAAAGTTTGATTGATTTTATTAAACTGTTACTAGATAGGCTGTTTGTTCCAATTTTTATATTTTCAGGAGTAGATATTGAAGACGTAGAAGATGCCTTATGCGAAAAGGGACTCTATGTTAAAGGAAAGGCAAATAGGATATTTGTAAAATCTAAAACGGATGTAGACTCTGAAGAACATTTGTTTCAATGTATTGAAGAATGGCTCAAGGAAATGCCTTCAATATATGCTATGAAGGAGTGGGATATTATTTTTCAAACGACTAAAAATAGTATGTTTAAAGAATGGTATCACTATGCACCACAATGGGTTACGGTTATTTGGAATATGTTGAAAGTTGATAGCTGTGAAGTACACGATGAATTTGGACAGTTTTTAACTAGAAATGTAGCAAACAGAGTTGATGAGTTTTCTTTTGATGAAACTCTTTTTGAAACGGAAGGAAAGAGTAGCGTAGAAGAGATTAAGAAAGTGATTGAACGGGAACGCTACATAGAATATAGAGAGAATGTACCGGATCAAGCATATACAGGAGATTTATTTAAAGATTCAAAACATTATTATTTAAATATTAGAGCGCAGTGCGATTTATCAAGAAAAGATGATACGGTTAATTTATATTTAATCAGGGGGAAGGCACTAAAAGATAAGGATATTACTGCAGAAGATATTCATTTCGTAAGTGATGGGCAATTAAAGTTTCCGAATAAAACTTATACGTTGAAAGAAATCCAACAAATGTGTAATAGCGCATCAGATGAAACGAATGGGTCGACTGAAGAACTACAACAGTTAAATAAGCAATTCAGAAAGTACAGGAATTTAGTATTCTTTAATCAAGGGGAATTGTTGGAGAGAAAACCAGAAATTATTTTAGCGTGTGTAGATGATGGTAAGATTATTAAATTTGATATAGATTTAATAGTTATGTCATTTGCGGAGCTAAAGGATAAGAGAATAGGTAGAGTTTTGCCACCATACATAACAAGAATTCAGCAAAAGTGTTCTCAACATATAATTCGTGAGGGAACTATGCCGATTCCAAGAGAAATATTTAATAATTTCGATGAGTAATGAAATGAGGCTTCTGGCATAAATGTGGGTACTATGCCTAATCTCTGATGTACTTTTACAATTGAAAAACCATCTGTGTTTCTGTAATGTATTAGCGTCTAAACTATAACATTCAGAGATACCGGAGGTACCCACAGATGGTTTCTGCTAATACATTATGTAAAAAAACTGCTCAATGTCAAGCACGCCGTCATAGAAGATGCAAATTTCTATGATGATCAGGATGGTGTATACCATCTTAGAATCCATGCCAGAACTGATAAATGGCATCAGGATGATTGCCCGTTCTTCCATAGGCGGTGCTGTCGTTATGATTAAAAGACCGAGCATCATCGCATTTGGAGAAGCCTCGGCTTCGGAGCCATCCTCGTAGAGATTGAGGGATGGACTCATCGCATTGACTGTCCTGAACATGGTGTTGTAACTGTTTATGTTCCATGGGCTTATCCGGGAAGTAAACGTCAAATCACTCGCCTTCCGATGTGAACCGGATTTTGATACACTCTAAAAAACTCAAAAAACTAACGAGTTTTTTAAAGTAATGTCAAGGAGGTTCACTTATGGATCAATCAACCCATGAAGTTCGTCTGGCAAACTGGAAGGCTGTTATCGAACAATGCCAAACGCGTCCGAAAGGGCAATCAGCTAAGCAATGGCTTGATGCACATGGTATATCGGACAAAAAGTATTACTATTGGTTACGTAAAATTCGCGCTGCCGTTTATAAGCAGGCATCAACCGCATTGGTTCCTTCAGAGGATAATAAGCTTCCTGCTGTAAGCTTTGCAGAGATACCGGCCAAGGATGTAATGTCTTGTGATGAACAGACGGCAGTAGTTATCAAAACCAAGAAATCAACCATAGAGATTCCGACCAACATCCTTGAATCACTAATGATCAAACTGGTGAAGGCGGTGTCGCATGCTCTATGAAGCTCATGGTATAACTCGTTTTATTGTTGTCTGCGGTTATACCGACCTTCGTAAAGGAATAAAAGGTCTGCTTATTATATTTGTTCTTTGAAAACTCTATATTTCCAACTTGTTCACAGTCTCTACAACCCCTGTGATTCATAGGCATTTTGACGAATGATCAAATAGCGTGGATTGGCTTTTTTTCTACGTTTCCTGTATAATAGAACTATCATACGGAGGCAAAGAAATGAGTAAAAAGTACACGACCGATGAACTCAATACCCTGGATACAAATCAGCTCATGCAGATCATCCTTCTTCAGCAGGAACATATCAAAGCACTTAATGAAAACTTCGAGCGAGTACTTGAGCAGCTTCGTGTTGCTAATCAGAACCGGTTTGGCCGTCATTCTGAGAAGCTGGATGTCATCGATGGACAGATGTCTATCTTTGACGAAGCAGAGGCTTTCTCTGATGATTCTTGCGAACCTGATGTTGAAGAAGTTGTACAGGCCTATAAGCGCAAGAAGCAGAAAGGTAAGCGAGATGATGATCTGAAGGATTTTCCGGAGGAAATCATCCCTACTCACTCTGTATCAGAAGAAGAACTTAATGACTTCTACGGTGAAGGCAACTGGCGAGCTATGCCATCAGAACAGTATAAGCGTCTTCGATATGAGCCTGCCTCATGGACTGTTGAAGTCCATACGGTTGAAGTATATGTCGGAACCGGTGGTGATCACCAGGATGAATTCCTAAGGGGAAAACGTCCGAAGGATCTTATCCGTAACAGTATCGTTACTCCATCACTCGGAGCCGGTATCCTAAATGGTAAATATGTTAATGCAATGCCTCTCAACAGAATCTCTCAGGAGTTTGAACGTAATGGACTTGTTCTTTCCAGACAGACTATGTCGAACTGGATCATCTCCTTTGCAAGATACTTACGACCGATATGGGAACGGATGAAATATCATCTTATGCAGCTTCCTGTAGTACAAGCAGATGAAACCCCGGTACAGGTGATCGAAGATGGGCGTTCAGCCGGATCCAAAAGCTACATGTGGGTACATCGTTCTGGTGAACTCTGTACGGATAAAGCTATTGTCCTGTATGAGTACCAGAAAACCCGCCATCACCAACACCCGTTGGAATTCTATCAAGGTTATAACGGTATTCGCGAAACTGATGGGCTTCAGCAATACCACTTGGTGGAACAAAAAATTCCGGGCTTACAGAATGCAAACTGTTGGGCACATGCCCGCAGGGATTTCGCAGATGCCTGCAAGGCTATGGATAAATCTGTCCCTCAAGTGATGAAGCATTCGGTTGCACATCAAGCCTTGGAGCTTATCGGTAAGATATACTCCGAAGAAGGAAAGCTCAAGGAACTGACATCAGAAGAACGTCTGAAACAGAGGTTGATCAAAGTCAAACCGCTGGTTGAGGCTTATTTCTCGTAGGTCAGAGAACAGCTCACTTCGGGAGGATCACTTCCTAAGGGAAAAACCTCAGAGGGTCTAAACTACAGCCTTAATCATGAGAAATACCTGAAGGTCTTTCTTACAGATGGCAATGTTCCAATCGATAATTCAGCCAGTGAACGAGCAATACGTCCATTCTGTATAGGCAAGAAGAACTGGGTGCTCATCAACTCTATCAAAGGAGCCGAGGCAAGTGCGCTGGCATACAGTATAGCCGAAAGTGCTAAGGCAAACATTTTAAAGCCTTACTTCTACTTCAAGCATCTGCTCAGTGAATTACCAGAGCGAATGGATGAAAATGGAAATATAGATCCTTCAACATTGGCAGACCTGATGCCTTGGTCAACAGGTCTGCCGGAGGAGTGTTATAAGCGCCACTGATCAGGTGGCGTTTTTAAACAGCCCGGCGCATGGTTTGACATTTACGACCAAGCGGAAAGAAGGGGGCTCCCTCAAGCTTGCTTGAAAGGGAGCCCCCTTCTTTTTGATTGAATGCTGCGCAGCAGCGCTGTTTATTTATCGGAGTATTTGGCGACAACATACAACCGAGCAGAGCTGTGAATGATTCCTGACTGGAGAAAACATTTATGGCTCTGCTCGGTTGGCGAGCAACGCGAGCCCGAATGAGACAGGGGTGCAACATGAAAAAGAACTATCATCTATAAAAACTTGTATTTTTACGGGGCTTGATGTATATTATAACTACTAATTGGGGTATGCATTTGAGGATGTATACTTGAGAGAGTCGGAGTGATCCGGCTCTCTTGCGTTATAGAGCATATTGCACTTGCAAAAAGTCTCAAAAACGAGAAATAATCCATAGAATATAAAGAATTTCTATACAAATAAGACGTATTTCACTGGTTTTGCTGTAGAATATGTAATCTGGCCTTTTTTCGGATTATTGGTGTTGATAATAATATATGATGCAAGCGGAATTATGTGTTGAATACTGTTACGGTTCAGTTTTGTGTACTAATATATTGCATGAATTTTTTCTTGAAAGATGCTCTGTTTCTATTTGATAAATACACTGTTTCGTTTGGAATGGTCATTTCAATAGTATCTTCACCTACACGGCGGACATACTTTAAGTGAACTAGAATGCCCTTAAATGACAGGGCAAAGGCTTGCTCGGGAAGAGTGTCAATCCAGTATTGAAAGATATGCGTGGTTTTATAAATACCATTGATGGTTTTAATGAATACTTTTCGCCTTTCTGTATATACCATGATAATATCGTCGGTATTTATTGATATTGTGTCCTTATCTGTTTCAATGGTCAGGATTTTGTTTAATGAACATCTGCGGTGCATAGCAGCGTTCATATTAACTTGAAATTGAACAGAGTTTAGAGGCTTCATCATATAACGATATACGCCCGCTTCAAGGGCATCGTCTAGATAAGAAGTATTATGGCTTGTTATAATAAAGATTAAGATATTTTTGTTCCATTCTTTTAGCTTACCAGAGGCTGCAATTCCGGATAAACCAGGCATTTCGACATCCAAAAAAGCAAAATCATAATAACGACGTTCTTTTAGCATATCTTCAGCTGAATTAAAAACATAGATACGTGGCTCATCATATTTCTTTTTTTTGAAATATTTCTGAATTTCTGATTTGACAGAGGCGGTAAATACTTGATCATCATCACAAATTGATATAACCATTATTTTTATCTCCCGGATAAAGATTAATTGTTATTTGAAATAGTGAATCTTCTTCAGAGTATTGAGCATCAAGAGTTCCTTTATACTTATCCACAACACGTTGGATGCTCTGCATGCCAAATCCGTGTCGAAGTTTATCTTCCTTTGTTGTTGCCAGTAAACCGTTAGGCTCGAATTCAGGATGAGAAACACAGGTGTTTGTAATTATTATTAAATCCATGCTTCTTATGTTATCGGTTCCTATGCGAAGAGTTATGTCGGGTGAAGCGACTATTGAACAAGCATCTATTGCATTATCCATTAAATTACAGAAAAGAGAAGTGACATCTGCAGGGGAGAGATATGATAGGTGCGAATCCTTGTATCAAGGGAAAACCGGATACCTTGTTCGTTACAAATTGATTTATATCTTGAAAGTAGGATACTTCCACAACAAGCAGCACCACCAGCTATGCTGGTGGTGCTGCTTGTTGATCTCCATATCTATGTTTTTATATCTATCTAGTATTTACACCTTGTGGTCGTAGCTCAATCAATCTTCATATAATGAAGCTTGTTATAATTTCTGGTGACCATTCCATCTACCCCGACTGTATCATCGGCAGAAATCACAAAAAGATATCCGTTCTCATACTCGAGAGTAAAAAAAGTGTAGCCTCTAGTGAGTTCTCAGAACCATGGGAATTATCCGTAACTCTTTGAACATCACCGGTATATACATTTACCGCATATATATTGTCATAAAGATCGCTTTCGGACGTAAACGATTTTATATCACGATATGTAAGAAAAAAGATATGATTTCCCGCCAGAAGCGGATTAACTACATCACCATATTCATTTGCAGATATACGACTAACCGATCCGCTCTGTTTATTAAAACAATCTATATACCACCCCTTTGTCGAATCGTTCGCATACTCAAACTGATTCCAAACCGTCACATCATCATTTTCTCCGATAAGAAATGACTGTTCATCCAAGTATTCTGCAGGAATCTTTTCCTTCCACGAATCACTTTCATCGTATTTATTACTCTGATCGACCAACCCACAATGAACAACATTATCATTTAACAGTCTGTCAAGATAGAGGTTTGGTTTTTCATCTCCAGTTACAATCTCTGTATTCTCATCTTTTAAATATGTCCAAAATAGAGATTCATCGTCATAGTCCAGATTAGTAACAAATATACCCTCCTCCAGATACAGATCAATAATCTTCTCAACAGAACCACCTGCAATGTTCTGTCTGTAAATACACGCCTCTTTGCAATACGCGCTCAATGCAGAATCATAATTCACATAATAATAAATATAATCATTCTTTATTGTTATATCTCTTACCGAACCCATTGTACTTTCAATCTTCAAATCATCCGGCAAGGTTTCAACCTCATCTACGTAATGTGGTTTTACAGATGGAAAGCTTACAGATACTTCATTGAATCTTAGTTTCTCATCTTTGTCATCTTTTGAAATATCTGTTACGCTTTCTGTTTTTTTAATATCACTACTCCTATTGCTACCGCAACCCGAAAGCATTGATACTCCCAGAATTATGAATATGCCATATTTCAACCCCTTCAGTTTCATGTTCTGTCCCCTAGTATGCTATCAAATATCTGTATTCTCCATCCTGCCTATGAATAGTCCCATACGCCTGATAGGCTGTAACCGTATGCGAACCTCCATATGATGAATTGTAATTACAATCTTTTGTCAGCTTCGCTTTGACGGTATAACACATCTAATTCTCAATCAACTCCTCTGACAATTTTGGTCATCATTCTTGCAAAATTGGTTTATTACTATGTCCGGACAGTTTCATCATATCATTACGCTAAAAAAAACAACGCCGTATGCGCAAGCGTTGCTTTTTCGTGCACAAGCGTTGTTTTGTATTGTTCATGAAGTAGTATGATTAATTAACGGCATTCATATAATCCATGAACCTTTTTTTGAATACAGATCGATTTCTGACGGATAGATATGCTGTTTCATCGTTTATTGTTAGCATGACGGTGTCATCTGTAATCCTTTTTACATATTTGAGGTGGATTATTATTCCTTTGTAGGATTTGGCAAATGAAAAGTCAGGAAGTGTGTTTTCCCAATATTGAAAAGGATGATAGGTTCTAAATGTATTGGTTGTCGTTTCTACAAAGATTTTCCTCCCTTCAGTATAAATCATAACAATGTCATCGCTATCAATAGAAATTATACCTTCTGGTGTTTCGATGACTATGTTCTTACTAAATGATTTTATTCTTTGTAATGCAGAGTTAATATTAATATGTAGTTGAACGGGATTTATCGGTTTCGTCACGTAACGGTAAACACCCTCTTCCATAGCATCGTCAAGATAATTTGATTCATGGCTGGTTACTATAAAAATCAAAATATTCTTGTTGAACTTTTTGAGCTGTTTTGCTGCTACTATTCCGGATATTCCACTCATTTCGACATCCAAAAAAGCAAGATCATAGGATGATTTTTCTAGAAGCATTTTTTCGGCATTATCAAAACAACTTATTTCTGGAGTGGAGTACCGACAGTTTTTGAAATATGAGAGGATCTCTTTTTTTATTAAATTAGTAAAAGTACTATCGTCATCGCAAATAACAATTTTCATTTTATACCTCCGAATATAGACAAATAGACACTTGAAAAAGTGATTCTTCCTTTATGTATTTTGGTTCTATTACGCCATTATATCGTTCTACAACCCTTTTTATACTTTGCATTCCAAAACCATGACGCATTTTATCAGCTTTTATAGTAGCGAGAAAACCATTCTTATCAAATATAGGTTGATCCTTACATGTGTTTGTAATAGAAATCAGATCCATTTTGCGTTCTTTGTCAGTGCATATTCTTAATGTTAGAACTGGGTTTTCTGCCAAATGACAGGCTTCGATTGCATTATCAAATAAGTTACAAAACAAAGATGTTATATCCGATGGAGACAGATATGACAGGTGTGCATTTTTTATATCGGATGAAAATATGATTCCTTCGTTTTGACAGTAATCTTTATATCTTGCAAGAAGGAGGCTTAATGTAGGGTTATCTGTTATGACGGATCCACCTGTTAATGCGTTTGATAAAACGAGTTCGTCTATATGTGTTTTTGCCTTTGAAAAATCCTGGGAAGCTAAACTGTCTTGTATTATTTGGAGATGATTCTTTATATCATGAATCATAATTTTCTGGTCGGTATCTATTTGGGTTATTAATTTATTATAACCTTCATCACTTTCCATCCTTTGTAATTCTTCACGAGTATGATTGAGCTCATACTGCTTCTTTTTGATTACATATATTGTTGCAACTATACCAACAGAAAGAAAGAGTATAGAGAAAAGAATGATGTAAACCCAAGGGATCTGCCTTTTGGAAAGAACTGAAACAAATCCAAGATTCTGAATGGCAATGATTGCAGCAGTACAAATGAATAGGAAAAAGGTTGAAAGTGCATCAGAAATGACTGGCTGATAATCATCATAAGTGTTTTTTTGAATTTTAACGGCAACGATGACAAGTATAAAATGCACGGTTCGTTGAATGATCATTGCCAAAACCATAGCATAAACAGTTGGATATTCAAATGCGGTATCCTTATGGAATAATACCGTAGGAATATCAAAGATTAATTCCGAAACAGTGATAATAAGCAGTGTCAGAGTTGAGTGATAAATACATCTTATATAGCTATCATGTGTAAGATATAGGAATAGCAGGAAAAAAACAACGAATTGAAATATGATATTAAGATTCAGTATCTTATTCAAAAAAATGATAAAAAGAAACAGATATGAACCGAATGTTGCAGAAATGTCGGTTGCCAAACTATGTTTATGTGGGTGAATCGAGAATATGTAATAGTATAAACAGACAGCTTCAAGAATGTGGTTAATTGCATAAACGATGG
>OCTW013409157.1_pt1 | contig 26442 bp, 27 predicted proteins | sample 1539671 | NCBI WGS metagenome assembly OCTW01 (sample SAMN02144230, study PRJEB22623) | gut metagenome | biome: sheep rumen | host: Ovis aries | place: New Zealand | reverse complement strand
ACTCCTATTGCGGGAATGAAAATCCCGAGTACTAACCGTTATACGAACCCACCAAACTTGGGATTGCAAAGGTAGCAATTATTTTTTACCTACCAAAATTATTTTTCATCTTTTTTCCACTCAAATGAATAGAGCAAAGATTCCACCTGACGGAGGTACTGACGTTTGTCGTAGCGGGGGGCATAGACAAAGGCCTCCAGAACTATTATATCCTTGCCGTCCGGGCTGTAGAAAGAGTGGGACACAAAGGGACCGCCCATGAAATCTCCGTGCACTTCCCAGAAGCCGCGGGTTTCCATAAAGGCCCTTCCCTTGTAACTCATGGACCGGCATGTGGGCTCCTGGGCCGTGGAGGTGGTCATATAGGAGCCGTCAAACATACCGGGAACGTTGTCCTTCATTATCTGGTTGCGCTTGGAGATTATGTTCTGGAGCTGGAACACGTCCTCTCCTTCGGCCGGATACCTATAAATGAGGACAGTCTGGTTTGTGTACTGCTTTTCGTCGGCTATCCACACAAAATTGTCCGTGACCTTGCGGCAGCGGTAGCCGGAAGGGAAATGCAGGATTCCGCCGGTGACCGACGCCACGGGATCCTGAAGCGCCCTTTCCTCGTAGAGTTTGGCATTAGCCACCACGCGGTCGCGTTCGGCCTGCTCAAAGAACTCCGATATAAGCATGCAGTCGTGTTCAAACATCTCCAGGGCCCCGTCTTCGTCGTAGGCGTTTATCTGCACCACGGCCTGGGGCTGCGCCCACACGTTGCTCTTGTACACCACGCCGGTTGTCTGGTTCTGGGGGTTGATGTTCACAAGAAGGAGGTTCCTGTGCATCTTGAACATGTTGGTGAAGCTTCCCGGAGGTACGTTGGAGAGCGCGAAAAGGGGCTCGCGCTGGGCAAGATAAGGGGTATCGGCGGCAAGGACGTCACGGATGGCCACTCCAAGGTTGCCCTCCCACTGCTCACGCTCAATGGCCACAAGGACTTCCCCTGCCTTCCCGCTAACGTTTGGAAGGAGATTTCCCTTTTTGTCGTTTTTGCACCCCGCAATGGAGAGAACGGCAAGTAAAAATGCCAGAACACGGTATTTCATAACTCTTTATCTTAGTAATCTCATAATATCGTTGCCGAATGCCACAAACATAAGAAGCAGCAGCAGTACCATTCCCACCATCTGGGCCGCCATGAGGAATTTGTCGGAGGGTTTCCGGCGGGTGAAAATCTCATAGAGGCAGAAGACAATGTGGCCGCCGTCAAGGGCCGGAATGGGAAGAAGGTTCATTACGCCCAGCATTATGCTAAGGAGCGCAAGGATGTAGAGGAACTGATGCCAGTTCCAGGAGGAAGGGAAAACCTGGCCGATGGCCACGAAACTTCCCACGGACTTGTACGCCCCGGTGGACGGGGTGGCCACAAGCCTTAGGTCACGGAGATACCCCGCTACGGACTCCCAGGCCCAGCTGCATCCGGCGGGGATGGCCTGGGCAAGGGTGTAATCCCGGTGCTTGAGATAGGTGTTCACGAAAAACACGCCCAGCATACCCGAAGAGTCCACCTGGACACCTACGCTAAGGGAATCCCCTCCCCTTATGACGGTAAGCGGAAGGCTTTCCCCGGGATGGGCTCTCAGGACCTTCTGGGCATCCTGCAAGTAAGGAGTATCCTCTCCAAGCACCCCCACGATGCGGTCTCCCTTGAGGAGGGCCGAATTGGGCGACGACGCCATTACGCTGTCTACGTAAAACGGCATGGCGATGTCGAACATCCCGGGGGTGTTAAGGACATCCCCTATGAGGGCCTGGTCTATGTAGATGTCAAGGGTGTCTGTTCCGCGAAGCACCGTTGCTTTGGCGGCCCGGCGGCGCGCAAGGTCGCTTTGGAGGTCCATGAAATCCTCCGGGGCATAGTCGTCGAAGTAAAGGATGCGGTCTCCGGTGCGGAATCCCATGTCGTAGCCAAGTTCATTGACATACACCGGATTGGTGTTGGGGATGTAATTCTTGCCCCAGATGGCAAGGATGGCCACAAACAGGCCCACCGCAAGGATAAAGTTGTTGAGCACTCCCCCGCTCATGACAAGGAGCCGCTGCCACGCAGGCTTAGAGCGGAACTCCCACGGCTGTGGTTCCGTTTTGAGATGCTCAGTGTCCATGGACTCGTCTATCATGCCTGCTATTTTGCAGTAGCCGCCGAGAGGCAGCCAGCCCATGCCATATTCGGTTTCCCCTATCTTGAAAGAGAAGAGCTTGAAGCCCCCTGCATCAAAGAACAGGAAAAACTTGTCTACCCTGATTCCAAAAACCCTGGCCCAGAAAAAGTGTCCGAACTCATGGAAAATGATGAGCACGGAAAGGGCAAGTATTACTTGAAGTATCTTAACTAGTACAATCATTTAAACGCGGGCCATCCCGTATGCCAGTTCGTTGGTCCGGAAGATGTCCTCCAGGGTGGGCTCAGCTACAAAATTCACGCCATCCATTACACGCGAAACGGTGTCGGGGATGTCGTAGAAGCGAATCTTGTCCTGAAGGTATGCCGCCACGGCCGCCTCATTTGCGGCATTCATGGCGCAGGGGATGTTTCCGCCACGCTTCATGGCATCAAAGGCAAGGCCCAGGCAAGGGAACTTCTCAAGGTCCGGGGCCTCAAAAGTGAGCGCACGCATTTCACTGAAACTAAGGCGCTTGCCCTCAAGCGGCAGACGCTCAGGGTATGCCATTGCAAGCTGGATGGGAAGCCTCATGTCCGGGCAGCCGAGCTGGGCGATTACGGCGCCATCTGCGAACTCCACCATGGAGTGAATCACGGATTCCGGGTGCACCACCACGTTAATCTCAGAGGCATCGGCCCCAAAGAGCCACGCCGCCTCTATAACCTCAAAGCCCTTGTTCATCATGGTGGCCGAATCTATGGTGATCTTGGCGCCCATGTCCCAGTTGGGATGCTTCAGGGCCTCGTTTTTGGTGGCGGAGGCAATGCGGGATTTCTCCCATGTGCGGAAAGGCCCGCCGGAAGCGGTGAGGTGAATCCTGGAAAACTTGTTTCCCTGAGCCCCCAGAAGGCACTGGAAAATGGCCGAATGCTCCGAGTCTACGGGGTAGATGTGGGCCTTGTACTTTGCAGCCGCGCCCATCACTATGGACCCCGCCGCCACAAGGGTTTCCTTGTTTGCAAGGGCTATGGTCTTGGAGGCCTCAATTGCCGCCAAAGTGGGCCGAAGGCCGCTGAAACCAACCATGGCCGCCACCACAACGTCCACCGAAGGGTCCTGGACAAGTTCGCAGGCGGCATCTATGCCAAGCCGGACATCGGCCTCAGGAAGGGCGTCACGCACCTGGGAAAATTTTGCGGGATTGCAGATAACCACATGCGGCACCCTGAAGGCGCGGGCCTGCTCAATGAGAAGGTCGGCGTTGTTGTTGGCCGATATCATGAAAACGGAGAACCTGTCCGGATGCTGACGCACCACATCAAGGGTCTGCGTGCCGATAGACCCCGTGGAGCCCAGTATTGCGATTGACTTTGCCATGCTAAAAACTAATGTAGTCGGCGGGATTTTGAGGATGGCCGCCGTACCAGAGTTCAAAATGAAGGTGGTCTCCCTTAGTGAGCGACGGCGACGATGCCAGGAGCGCCACCGGAGTGCCGGCCTTTACGGCATCCCCCACCTTGTGAAGCAGTTTCTGGTTGTTGCGATAAATAGAAATGATGTCTCCCTGGTGCTGGAGAATGATGGAATAGCCTTTGTCCTGGTCCCAGCCGGTGGAGATTACGGTGCCGTCAAGCACGCTCATGACCATGGTGCCGGCGGGGGCGGTAATGTCCGTCCAGGGATGGACGGTTGCGTCGAAACCTTTGGAAACCACGCCTTTGATGGGCGGGAAGAAGGTCTGGGCTTCAATTGGAAGGTTCCTGCGCTGGGAAGACACCCCAAACTGCTCCTGGGCCTGGACATCGGCCCTCAGGAGAGAGTCCCGGAGGTCCAGGAAAGAGGCCGAAGGAAGGGCCGAAGACCCACGGCTCCCGAGGATGAGGGAATCCATGCGGATGGGCTCCTGTCCGGAAACCACGCGGCGGAGGTTCTCCGAGTAGAGCTGCCACTGGATGATGCGGGTTTCAAGGGAATCTATGCGCTGGGCGTTCTGGACTGCCTGACGGCGGGTATAGGCATCCGGATACCCGGGAATGAAGGTTCTTATGGGGGTGTAGGCTATGAGGCAGAAAAGCCCCACAACCACAATGAGGACGGCCGAAACAATGGCAAGGATCATGGTCCTGCGGCTGAAGCGGAGGCTCCACAGGCGCTCATGAGTGCTTGCATTCACCATTGACAGGCGGAAATTCCTGGCCTTGTTATCTTTACTTTCCATAATTATTCTTAACTTTGCGCCCGGAATTTATGAACAGGATAATCGGCATAGATTACGGGCTCAAACGTACCGGCCTTGCGGCAAGCGACCCTTTGGGGATTTTTGCGCAGGCGCTGGATACCGTACATTCTGCAAAGATAATAGATTATCTCAAAAATTACGCCCAAAATGAGAGAATCGTTGGATTTGTGGTAGGGTATCCCATGAACCTGGATGGCAGGCCATCTGAGGCAAAAGCCCATGTGGACGCCTTCCTCCCAAGCCTCAGGAAAGCCTTCCCGGACGTACCCGTAACACTTGAGGACGAGCGCTTTACGTCCGTCCTTGCCCACCGCGCCATGATAGACGGCGGCATGAAGGCCTCCCGCCGAAGGGACAAAACGGAGGTAGACCGCATTTCGGCCGCAATTATTTTGCAAGGCTATCTTGACCGCCAGGCAAAACATTAGTTGTCATCCCGAGCAAAGCCGATTGTCATCCCGAGCGAAGCCGAGGGATCTCAAACAGAACAGAGATTATGATTAAACCTATATACTTATACGGCGCAGAGGTGCTCAGGCAGAAAGCCGCACCTGCCAACATAGAAGACCGTGACGGCATCACCGCCCTGGTCCAGGACCTCAAGGACACCCTTGTGAGGGCCGATGGCTGCGGCCTTGCCGCTCCCCAGATCGGCGTGAGCCTAAGGGTTGTGATAGTGGACGGAGACGTTGTCTCTGACACCTATCCCTACCTCAAGGACTTCCGCCGCACCATCATAAACCCGGAAATCCTGGAAGAAAGCGAGGAAGCTGTCACCTACTCTGAGGGCTGCCTCTCAATCCCCGGCATCTACTGCGACGTTGTTCGGCCCAAAAAGATAAAGCTGCGCTACTACAACGAGGATTTTGTGCAGGTGACGGAGGAGTTTGACAACTTTGCCGCCCGCATGATCCAACACGAGCTTTCGCACCTTGACGGAGACCTTTTCACGGACCACGCCGCCCCCATCCGTAAAAAAATGATATCCAGTAAATTACTGAATATCACTAAAGGCAAAGTGCATCCGCACTACAATTCCAAACTGAAATAACAGATGCCCGGTCTAGCCGGGCATGACGTCATTGCCGGCAATGACCGGCAATCTCCTACCTCACACGAAGCCTCTGTCCAATCCTAAGGATGGAGGATTCTTTTATGCCGTTGAGACGGCACAGTTCACGCACGGAGGTGTGATACTTGCGGGCGATGCTGGAAAGGGTGTCTCCGGAGCGGACAGTGTGATAGCGCATTGCGGCGGCTTCGGCGGCGGCACGGGCGGCAGCCTCTTTCTTGGCCTGTTCTTCGGCGGCTAAACGGTCTTCTTCGTCGGTGCGGAAAATCTCGTCTTCGTCGTCTACGTTCTGGACATACCTCTGGTTGGGGTTGAAGTACCATGAGCGTACTTTCAGGAGCCTGTGCCTAAGCGTTCCGGTTTCAAAATCTATGAGCCACTGGGGGTCGAAGGCGGCGCCGTAATATCGGGTTTCGAAGTGAAGGTGCGGCCCGGTAGAGCGGCCCGTGGAGCCTCCAAGGCCGATAATGTCCCCTGCATTCACCCAGTCTCCGGCCTTGACGTCACGGCGCGAAAGATGGCCGTAGAAGGTTTCCAGGCCATTGGCGTGGCGTATCACCACAAGGTTGCCGTAACCTCCCACATATTCGGAGATGCGAACCTTGCCGTCAAAGGTTGCGGGAACCGGAGTGCCGGTTGGATAAGGCAGGTCTATGCCCTGGTGACGGCGCCCGTGACGATAGCCGTAAAGCGAACGGGGCTTCACCTGGTTGGGGCAGCAGTAGGAATCCAGGGAATCCACCACCCAAATTGAAAAGCGGTCCGGGATATCCTTGGGCTCCTCCCTGTACGGATTCACGGTCTTGGTGTCCCAGAAAGCCGTGAAAACACTGTCTTCCACAACCATGGAGGGGTCTTTCACATAGCGGTAGGTGCCGTTATTGTACAGGACCACCTTCACGGCGGGGTTTCCGGTATCAAGGGTATCGGCATACGGAGTGCCCTTTTTATTTGAGGACTGCACGGTTTGACGGCCGAACCTGTACCTGAGGGAATCGGCCTGCCGGTCTTCATCCTGGGCAAAGGCCGAAAAGGCGGCCGCCAAACCTGCCAGTATCATTAACAGTCTTCTCATCCGGCCTCAACGTTTTCCGCCTAACTTGCCAACGATGATGGAATCGGCCTCCGCGATCTTCTCCTTGAGGGTTTCCTTGGAAGTTGCTTCGCAGATGAAGCGGAGGTAGGGCTCCGTGTTGGAAGGACGGATGTTGAACCACCAGCCGGGGAATTCCAGGCGATAGCCGTCAAAGTCCATCACCTTGGTGGGAGTTTCCTTGGACTCAAAGTAGGCCTTCACGGCATCCATGGCGCCCTTCTTGTCCTCAACCTTGTAGTTGATTTCTCCGGAATTCTCATAGCGGGTGAGGCGGTCCATTTCCTCTGAGAGTTTGATTCCCTGCTTCTTGAGGGCCGAAACAATCCTGAGAACGATGATGGAGGAAAGCATGCCGCTGTCGGAGTAGAAGAAGTCCTTGAAATAGTAGTGACCGGCCAGTTCCCCGCCCCAGAGACCGTCTATTTCGCGGAGTTTGGGGGCTGCGAAGGCACGGCCTACACGCCAGGTGTGGACATCGGCATTGTATTTAGACTTCAGTTCCTCCGCAACGGCAAGGCTGGAGCGGATTTCCTGGAGCACGCGAGGGTTCTTCTCTCCCCTTTCGTCGCAGAAATAGCGGGCCATCAGGGCAACCACAAGGTCAGGGGCCACAAAGCGGGCGCGGTCGTCTACAAACATCACGCGGTCTGCGTCTCCGTCGTAGATTACGCCGATATCGGCCTTGGAAGATGCCACAAGCTCCTTCAGGGGCTCTACGTTCTTGGCCACCAAGGGATTGGGCTCGTGGTTGGGGAAGCTGCCGTCCATGGTGTCGAAGAGGAATTCGGCATTTTCTCCGGCGTAGATTTCCTTTGCAAAGAGGCAGGCCATGCCGTTTGAAAGGTCGAACGCTATCTTGAGGTTGGAGTAGTCTCCCTTGTATTTCTTGAGGAAGGCTATGTAGTCCGGCTTGATGTCAATTTCCTTCACCTTGCCGGGAGTTTCGGCCTTAGGGGTGGGACGGCCTTCGTCGATCCACTGTTTGATTTGGCCAAGGCCGGTGTCCAGGCCCACAGGAAGGGCGTTTTCGCGGCTTACCTTCATGCCGTTGTACTCCCTGGGGTTGTGGGAGGCGGTGATTTGGATGGAGGCCTTGTAGCCGTAGTTGGCCGTGCCGAAGTACACCAGGGGCGTGCTGCTGAGGCCGATGTCGTCTACGTCTGCGCCGGCGTCCGTGATACCTTTAATGACGGCATCGTGGATCTGCGGCCCGGAAAGGCGGCAGTCCCGGCCAACAAGCACTTTACTGGCCTTGAGAAGTTCCGGAAGAAAATATCCTACTTTGTATGCGGTTTCTGTGTCCCAGTCTGTACCCCAGATGCCGCGGATGTCATATGCGTGAAATGCTCCCATGATGTGTGTGTTATTTTTCTATGAGTTTGAGGAATTCGTTGCGGGTTTTCTGGCTCTTTAGGAAAATGCCGGAAAAAGCGCTTGTGGTGGTTACTGCGTTGGATTTTTGCACGCCCCTCATGGACATGCAGGTGTGCATTGCCTCTATTACCACGGCAACGCCAAGGGGCTGGAGGCTCTCCTGGATGCAGTCACGGATCTGTTCCGTGAGACGCTCCTGGACCTGCAGCCTGCGGGCATAGGTCTCCACCACGCGGGCGATTTTGCTGAGGCCCGTAATCTGGCCCTTGGGGATGTAGGCAACGTGAGCCTTGCCGATAAAGGGCAGCATGTGATGTTCACAGAGTGAGAAAAGCTCTATGTCCTTGACAATTACCATGTGGTTGTAGGGCTCTTCAAAAAGGGCGCTTCGGATAATGGTTTCACCGTTTTGGAAATAGCCCTGGGTGAGGAACTGCATTGCCTTGGCAACCCTTTCCGGAGTTTTAAGAAGGCCTTCTCGCTGGGGGTCCTCCCCAAGCAGCTCCAGAATGGCTTTTATGTGCCCTGCTATCTGATTTGTTGTGTCAATATCGTATTCTTCTATCTTTCTATATGCCATGGCCTGTAATTTGAAGCAAATTTTTACAAAAGTAGCGAAAAAAATCCATTATATCAGATTTTTTCCTATCTTTGCAGCCCCAATTACGGGAACATGTTGATTATTAACAATTAAAAACACTATAAAACCATGTTTTGGACACTTGAACTTGCAAGCTCGCTGGACGATGCACCGTGGCCTGCAACCAAAGAAGAGCTCATAGACTACGCCACCCGCACCTGCGCCCCCGACGAAGTTATAGAAAACCTTGAGGAACTGGACGATGACACCGAGATCTACGAATCCATCGAGGACATCTGGCCGGATTATCCCACCAAGGAAGACTTTATGTGGAACGAGGAAGAATATTGATTTGATAATATATTGAAAATCAATAAATTACAAAACTGCCAAGGAATCATCCTTGGCAGTTTTTGGTTTTTCAGCCACTTTGGGACTATCCCTGAAAGAAAAGGAATAGTAAAAAAAAACGCTATCTTTGTATTATGACAACAACAAGAGTTTATATTGTCTTTTATTCCGGTAGGCCGCTGAATTACCAAAGGATCGCTGAACTGTCGGGGGTGGAGCCCACACGCATAGAAGTAAAGGGGGAACCAAAAATCAGTCGCATTACCGGCGATATTGTCAAGATACAATCCAAGGATGGAGAATGGACTCCTCGGATTAACGAGCACAATTCATTTGAGTATCATTTGTCAATTTCACATGGCGTAATAGTGCAAAGGCAGTATAATAAACTGATGCGGGCAATCAAGAACCCCAAGCAATTGGGAGAGTATTGCAAGACGCATGGCATTAAAGTCTATGTACAAGTTGTCATTGAAGGCATCACTGACACCTACTCAATTCCGAGTTTTAGCATGGATAAGAAATTCATTTCTTTTCTTGCCGACCTCAATGCCGAAGTTGATTATGACATGTATACCGAACCTTGGGAAATGTAACTGTATTGCATCATGTCAAATCATGGCTTTTGTCTGCAACAGACTTTCCTAGTGACTACCAAAAGCCCTTGAATGAAACTGCAACTATCTGATAATAAGTATCTTTGTAAATGTTATAAGTATATGTAGTTTATGAAACATTTTATCACTTTAATAGCATTGCTTGTTTCTATTAACTGCTTGGCTCAGATTGAAACTGATACACATGTGTTTTGGCAGCCTGGGGCCAAACTTACTTTCGATATGTTTCAAGGGGCCCCTTCAGATTCCGCTTATGTTAAAAAACTGACAGATCTTAATATCTACCATCAGATTGCCACAGGTTTGTGGGGTGCTCTTGATATACCAAAATCAAAGCGCGCCTGGAAAAGGGGAAAGATGGAGAAATATTATTTCTGTGCTGCTATGGAAAAGGGCAACTCTTTCTTCATTGTCAAGGACAGCACAGAGTTGAAGTATGCGCAGTTAATATGGGATATATGTGAAGTCTCAACACGCATTTCCAGAAGAAACCTTGACCAGTTTTTAACCACACTTAATGCCGGCCAGAAAAGGCCGGCCAATGGGGGTGCATCTATCCAGTATATGACATGCCTGAATGATGGCAGGCAATTTGGCTTTGAGGTTACTCATGCACTGTTTGACAAAGTCATAACAACTCACGATGAGAAAGAGTATCTTAAGTTCAGGGCACAGATAGACAGCCTTCTTCAAGAATTGGAAGATTATGCCACTACAGAACAAGAGATAAAAAGACTTATCTCCGATACTCCTGAGGAAGGTTATATGCTTGCACCCATGCTTGAACCCGATTTAAAAGACCGAGGGACAATTCGATACTAGTTGCATTTGCCGTGTCTACATTATAATCGGCCACAGGGGCAATATAAATGCAATAACTTAGCGGTATAAAGACCTTGTCATGAGAAAACTAATACTTTCGGCACTCATCATTACGGCGGTGATGGCCGTTTCATGCAAAAGCCCAAAGCAGGAATACACGGACTGGCTGTACCGGTACATGCCCCTTCCAGACCAGATGCATTACGGCCGTGAATACTGGGAGAAAAACGTGGAAAAGACCCTGGAAACCAGGGAAAAGATGGCCTGGGACATCCCGGAAAGGGAGTTTCGGCACTTTGTACTCCCCTTACGCGTAAACAACGAGACCCTGGACAATTTCCGCACAACGTATGCCGACACCCTCTGCTCACGCGTGAAAGGCATGTCCATTGCGCAGGCAGCCCTTGAGATCAACCACTGGTGCCACGAGCAAGCCACCTACGCCCCGTCTGACGCCCGCACAAGCGCCCCGGAAGCCACCATCCTCAGGGGTCTCGGCCGATGCGGAGAAGAGTCCGTTCTCACCGTAGCGGCGCTCCGGGCGGCCGGAATCCCGGCAAGGCAGGTGTACACCCCCCGCTGGGCCCACACGGACGACAACCACGCCTGGGTTGAGGTCTTTACCGGAGACGGCTGGCACTTCATGGGCGCCTGCGAGCCCGAACCCTCCCTTGACATGGGCTGGTTCAACGGCGCCGTGTCCCGCGCCATGATACTCCATACCAAGGTTTACGGAGACTACCACGGCCCTGAAGACGTAATCCAAAAGACCCCCTGCTATACGGAAATCAACGTTATCCGCGGCTATGTCCCCGCCCGAAGGACCGGCGTCACGGTAACCATGGACGGTGCTCCGGTCAAAGACGCAAACGTCAGTTTCCGCATCTACAATTATGCCGAATTCTTCAGCGTAGTAACCTACAAGACAGATTCTAAAGGCCGCGCCGCCCTTGACACCGGCCTTGGCGACATCCTTGTCCTAGCATGGAAAGACGGCCGTTTCGGCTTTGCCGTTGCCGGGGCCGAAAACACGGAAATAGAGCTGTCCCACCACTTTGGGGAAACCTTCTCCGAGGAACTTGACATAGTCCCCCCTCCGGAGAACCCGTTAAAGAGCGGCGCAACCCCTGAAATGATTGTCCAAAACGCCTCCAGACTATCCCAGGAAGACGAAATCAGGCTCTCTCACAATCACCTCAACCCCGCCATAGAGAAGTTCCGGAAAAACTGCCCGGAGCGTGCCGAAGAGATTATCGGCAGCCTTTCGGCAAAAGATTACACGGACGTCACCTACGATGTCCTGGAGGACGCCCTTGAAGGCAAAGGCAGTGAAAGGATTGAAATTGAGCACCTTCGGCCTTACCGCAAAGCAATCCTGGAATCCGGGGAGGTGTCAGACCTAAAGGACAGGGAGGCGGTCATGAACTGGTGCAAGGCCAACATCCGGATAGACAATGCCCATAATCCCCAGAACCTCAGGATATCCCCGGAAGCCGTGTGGAGAGAGCGCAAGGCCGATTCCCTTGGCTTCAAGATATTCTACGTGGCCCTTTGCCGGAGCCTTGGGATAGACGCTTCCTACAACCTTGTGACGGGGACAGTGGAAAGCACAGCCCCAAAAGGCTACCTCAAACCTGAGTCAGACAAATACTTCCGCGAGTGGACACTCACCCGCGTCACCCCTGACGGAACCTCCCTCCTGGACTATGAGGAAACCGGCCTCCCTGATACCCTGGAAGTGGATGAGGGGTATTATCTCCTCACAACCGGCCGTCGCCTTGCCGACGGCAGCGTCCTTGCCCGCCTGGAGTTTTTCAACGTTAAAGGCGGTGAGACCAAGCCCCTGAAGCCCATCATAAGGGAGAGCGCAGGGAAGCCCGCCGTTATTGGCAACATGAATGCCGAAGCCCTTTTCCTGAAAGACGGAGAGGAGGCGCCGCAATCACTGTTGTCGGCAACGGGAAGGGGGTATTTCCTTGTTGCCGTCATGGGGCACCGCGACGAACCCACAAGCCACGCGAAGACAGAACTTGAAGCCGCCGCTCCCCTTCTGAACTCATGGGGACGCCCTGTGGTTGTTCTGGGGAAAACGCGCCCGGAAGGCCTTTCAAACACCGTTTTTGGGCAGGACATTGAAGTGAAGGAGAGTATCGGCAAAGAAAAGCTTCCCGTAATTGCCCTCTGCGACAGCTTTGGACGGGTAATCTATGTCTCTGAAGGTTACAACACCTCCCTGGCCCAAGACCTGGAGGGCATAATACCCAAAATATGATAAAGGAAACCTGCTGCCATTCCCTTCAAAGCGTCAGGGACGCTGTTGCAAGGGGAACATCCCGGATTGAGCTCTGCGAGAACCTCTCCATTGGCGGAACAACCCCGTCAAGGGCCCTCATTGAAGAGACGCTTACCATTGCCTCCGGCACGCCAGTCAACGTTCTTATAAGGCCCCGCGGAGGAAACTTCGTTTACTCTCCCAGTGAAATTGACACTATGCTGGAATCTATAGAAATGTGCAGGGAGACAGGCGTAAACGGGGTTGTGATAGGAGCGCTCCTCCCGGACGGAAATGTAGACAAGGACACTACCAGGGTACTTCTGGATGCAGCCAGGCCGCTCCATGTCACCTTCCACAGGGCAATTGACGAGGCCTCCGACTACTTTACGGCAATAGAAGACGTGATTTCCCTTGGGATAGAGAGAATCCTGACTTCCGGCCACTCCCCCGACGCCTTCCAGGGCAGGTTCATCCTACAAAGGGCGGTAAAGCAGGCTGCCGGACGCACCATCATAATGCCCGGCTGTGGAATTACGCCCCAGAACCTTCAGGAAATTGCCAGGGTAACCATGGCCGAAGAATTCCACGGCTCCAGGATTTAAACCTACTTGATTCTGGCTCTGAAAAAGGCGGTTATCTTTGTGTCCCAGCCGGAGGGGATGTCGTGGCCCATCTTTGGGTACACGTGCATCTCCTTGTCCGTGGTTTTTACGGTATTGAACGGGGCCTGGTTGGTGCGGGGCGGGCAGGTGCCGTCCTGGAGGCCCATGTTGGCAATTACGGAAGTGCCCTCAGGGATACGCGTAGCAAGGTTTTTGGTATCAAAGTAGGACAGGAACGCGTACATTTCATCGGTTGACATACCTGCAGCCTTGGCGCTTGACTTGGCGGTATCTCCAGGCCAGCTCACAATGTTGAAATACTCCGGGAAATCTCCAAGGAAGGCAACTCCGGGCGCAATTGCCCTAAGCGGATACGGGCTCAGGGCCGCAGCGGCATAAGAGAATGCGCCGCCCTGGCTCTTTCCTTCGGCAAAGACATTTTCCATGTCGGATGTCTCACGGGTGGCCATGAAGCGGATGCACTGCACGCAGTCCATGAAGGCGCCGCGGTAGTAGTAGCTGTCAAGTTTGCCGAAATCAAAGGCAAACCAGTCTCCGTAGGTGTTAGCGAAGTCCTCCTGGATGCCGTCGCTGCGCAGATCCGAAGTACGGGCGTTTATCATCTGGCCGCGGGTGGACACGTAGAATTCGGCAAATTCGGCCGAAGACCCGCCCGAAGGGCAGTACATCTTGGGAATGGCGCCGTAGGGAGGCTGGGTGTCATAGCCCTCATAGTGCATGATCACGGGGTGCTTCTTGCCGTCCTGGGGCTCTATATAGTAGCCGTGGATGGTCTCAGGCTCTGTTCCGGGGCCGTTGGCAACAGACTTGAGCTCGACAAAATATACTTTCCGGGCAGAAGAACTGCGTGAGGTGATCTCTACAAGCCTTGGGCTCATGTCCACCTTCTCAAGCTCTGCGATGGCGGAGTCCCAGTATGAATTGAAATCATCCTTGAGATCCGACATGTCGTATTCTATCTTCTCCGGAGACACGCCGAAGGACAATGACGGAAGGTAATACTTGCTGTCCACCTTGCCGCGGGCTCTATAAAAACCGGGGGCCAGGACTTCTTCCGGGGTCATGTCAAGGGTGACGCTGCCACCGGCCTCCACCTCCTTTTCCAACGACACGGCCGAAACCTTCTTGTTCATGTCCGTAGAAATGTTGAGCGTGATGGTTGCGGTTGTAGCCACTTTGTTGGGGTTTTCAAGGTGAAGCTTGAAAACGGGGTTACCGGTGAAAATATTGTCCGGAGAGTCATATTCCACGCTGAACGAAAAAGGCTCAAGGTCCTCAGGGTCTACGGTTGGTTCTTCTTTGGAGGGTTCCTCTTCTGTGGGGTCCTGGGTGTCCGGTGCCTGGTCCTGAGGCACGGCCGAAGGAGTGCACATTGTAAAAACGGCGACAGCCGCAAAAAGGCAGAATAGTTTCTTGGTCATTGCTACTAAAAGCTTTAAGTCACCGTAAAGTTAGTTATTTTTGTGCAAATAAAAGAAAATCGGTAAATTAGGGCCGAAAAAACCGTTTCAATGAGTTACACAGCATCCCCGGAGCGCTACAGCTCCATGCAATACCGCCGCTGCGGACGCTCCGGCATAGACATCCCCGCAATCACCCTTGGCCTTTGGCAGAATTTCGGCACGGAAACCCCGTTTGAACGTATCCAGGAAATGGCGCACTTCGCCTTCGACAAAGGAATCTGCCACTTTGACCTTGCCAACAATTACGGCCCGGAGCCGGGTGCCGCAGAGGAAAACTTCGGCAAACTCCTTACGTCTTCATTCAAGCCGTACAGGGACGAACTTTTCATCTCCACCAAGGCCGGTTACCTGATGTGGCCGGGGCCTTACGGGGAATGGGGTTCCCGCAAGTATCTCATTTCCAGTCTGGACCAAAGCCTCCGGCGCATGAAGCTGGATTATGTGGACCTTTTCTATACACATAGGTTCGACCCCCGGACCCCGCTGGATGAGACCCTCCAGGCGCTGGTGGACATCGTGAAACAGGGGAAGGCGCTGTACATAGGGGTTTCGCGTTATCCCAGGGAGGCCGCCGTTTACGCATACAACTACCTCCTGGCCCACGAGACTCCCTGCCTGCTTTTCCAGGACAAGTACAACATTATAGACCGCACCCCGGAGCGCGAAGACCTTGTGTCACTTGCCGGTGAGGCCGGGGCGGGCTTCATCCCCTTCTCTCCCCTTCAGCAGGGCCTCCTCAGTGACCGTTACTTGGATGGCAGCATTCCTGCCGGTTCCCGCATGTCAAAAAGCGGTTCCCTTCGGCCCGAAACCCTTACCCAGACCATGCTGGATGCCCTCCGCGGCCTAAGGGAGATTGCCCGCGGGCGCGGCCAGACCCTTGCCCAGATGTCGCTTTCATGGCTCCTTGCAAAGCCGCACATTTCCTCCGTCCTTCTTGGCGCCAGCTCTGTAAAGCAGCTCTCCGAAGACCTTGGTGCGCTTTCCAACACCACCTTCACAACAGAAGAACTGGCCGCAATTGACCAGATTTCCAAACCCATCCAGATAACATCCAGGATTTAGCCATGGAAATAATTGAGCTCCATTCTCTTACAGAATCACAGACGGCCGACCTTCTGGGCCTCATGGAAGTCCTTGACAGCACCGTGAAAGTTACGCCGGAGGTGCTGAAGGCCGCAGCGGAATCGGCCGGAACCCACCTTTTTGCGGCAGTTGAAGACGGCAGAATCCTTGGCACGGCCAGCCTCTGCGTAACCGCGCACCCCCTTGGGCTGAAAGGCGGCATAGAGGACGTTGTAGTGAGCCCGGAGGCCCGCGGAAGGCACATCGGCCGGCTCCTTATGGAGCATATCATAGGTTACGCCAAGGAGAACCTCTCCCCCATCGAACTCCACCTCACCTCCCGCCCGGAAAGAGAAAAAGCCAACCTCCTTTACCAGGCGATCGGCTTTAAAAGACACTATACAAACGTGTACAAGTTGCAGGTTTAGACCTTGCTCCTGAATTATTTCCAGAGTGGAGCGGCCATGTTCAGAGGTATTTTCCGGTGATGCTGCCGCCGTTTGCCGCAACCTCTGCCGGAGCGCCGGTGGCAACAATCCTACCGCCCAGGATGCCGCCGCCGGGGCCCATGTCCACAAGGTAGTCGGCCTGGCGGATAACGTCAAGGTCGTGCTCAATGACAATTACCGTGGCGCCGTTGTCTATGAGGTGGCGGAACACCTTCATAAGTGTCTGGACGTCAAGCGGATGAAGGCCGATGGTAGGTTCGTCGAAAACAAACACGGAGTCTCCCTGGCCACGCCCCATCTCGCTGGCAAGCTTCAGCCGCTGGGCTTCGCCGCCGGAGAGGCTTGGCGTGGCTTCCCCTAGCGTCAGGTACCCAAGGCCGAGGTCGTGGAGCACCTGAAGGCGGCTTTTCACAAGATTCAAATCCTTACATGCTTCCAGAGCCTCGTCCACGCTCATTTCCATGAGCTGCGGCAGCGTGTGGTCGCCTTTCCGGTGAATCTCCCAGGCGGCGCGTGCATAGCGGGAGCCGTGGCAGTCAGGGCACGGGATGTCAACATCCGGAAGGAACTGGACGTCAAGGCTTATAGAGCCGGTGCCGTCGCAGGTGGGGCAGCGGAGTTTTCCGGTATTGTAGGAAAAGTCCCCGGCCTTCCAGCCGCCTGCCTTGGCGTCGTCGGTTTTTGCAAAGACCTTCCTCAGCTCATCGTGGATATTGGCGTAAGTGGCAACGGTGGAGCGTACGTTTATGCCGATTGGCGTAGCGTCGATGAGTTTAACCTGGCGGATGCCATCGGCCTCAATATCAGTTACATGCTGGGGCAGTTTGGTGCCGTCAATGTGAGCTTTGAGCGCGGGAATCAGGCTCTCCAGGATAAGGGTGGTTTTTCCGGAGCCGGACACGCCGGTGACAACGGAAAGGCGCCCTTTGGGGAACTCCACTTCCAGGGGTTTTACGGTATGGATGGCGCCGGTTTTCATGCGAATTCGGCCCAGGTTGAAGAGGTCCTGCCTCCTTTGGGCCGGTTTGAGTCCGCTTTTCAGGTACGGGCCTATCCTGGAGGCGGGATTGGCCTCCAACTCCCCTACCGTGCCCTGAGCAATCACAGTGCCGCCCTTGGCACCGGCCTCCGGGCCAAGTTCAATGACCCAATCGGCATGCTTCAGGACATCGGTGTCGTGGTCTACCAGGACAACGGTATTGCCGTCGGCCACGAGGTCGTCCATCACGCCCGTGAGGCCTTCAAGGTTGGAGGGATGAAGGCCGATTGAGGGCTCGTCAAGCACGTACAGCACGCCTGTGGTGCGGTTGCGGACGGCCCTTGCAAGCTGCACCCGCTGACGCTCTCCGGTGGAAAGCGTTGCCGCCGCACGGTCCAGCGACAGGTAGGAAAGGCCGAGGTCCACAAGGCGGCGGGCGGTGTCCTGGAAGGATTCGCAGATGCGTTCGGCCATGGGCCTCATGGGCTCCGGGAGAGACGCCGGCACGCCTTTCACCCATTCGATGAGCTCTGAGAGAGTCATCTTGCAGGCTTCGGCCAGGTTGATTCCCCTCAGTAACGGTGCCCTGGCGGCATCTGAAAGACGTGTACCACCGCATTCCGGGCAGACATCCTCCTTGAGGAAACGCTCCACGCGCTTCATGCCGGCCTCGTCCTTTACCTTGGAGAGGGCGTTCTGGACGCTGTACACGGCGCTGTAGTAGGTGAAATCCATTTCGGCAAAGCCGTTGGTTTTCTCGTTCTTGTATATGATGTGGCGTTTTTCGGCGGGGCCGTGGTACACAATTTCCTTTTCTTCCGGGGTGAGGTCCTTGAACGGGATGTCCGTGCGTACGCCCATCTCGCGGGCGATGTCTTTCATTAAGGACCACATTAGCGAGCCCCAAGGTGCCACGGCGCCTTCATCTATGGTGAGGGTGTCGTCAGGGACAAGGGTGGATTCATCTACGGTGCGGACGATTCCCGTGCCTCCGCAGCAGCGGCAAGCGCCCTCGCTATTGAAGGCAAGCTGCTCTGCGCCGGGGGCATACACGCGCTCCCCGCATACTGGGCAGTAGATGGGCTGTTCGGCCGCAACGTCCAGCGTGGGCTCAAGGTAATGCCCGTTGGGACACCTGTGGCTGGCAAGGCGGGAGAACATGAGCCTGAGGCTGTTAAGGAGCTCGGACATTGTGCCGAAGGTGCTTCGGATACCCGGCACGCCGGGGCGCTGGTGAAGGGCCAGCGCGGCGGGGACATAGCGGACGTCGTCGGCCATGGCACGCGAGGCCTGCGTCATCCTTCGGCGAGTATAGGTGGAGAGGGATTCAAGGTAACGGCGGGAGCCTTCGGCATAAAGCACGCCAAGGGCGAGGGACGATTTCCCGGATCCGGAAACCCCTGCAATCCCCACAATTTTCCCAAGCGGGATGTCTACGTCTATATTCTTCAGGTTGTGCGCCTTGGCACCACGGATTTCTATCTTGTCCGGCATTGTTTTCATTTTAGCACGCAAAGATACTCAAAAACCGCCAAATAACGGCCATGGTTGGTATTAAAGCAGAATATTGGTATCTTTGCCGGGAGATATAGAGTTATGCGCATCCTTTTTGTGTGTCACGGTAATATATGCCGAAGCCCCATGGCCGAATTTATCATGAAGGCACTGGCCAAAGCCAGGGGCCTGGAGCGGATGTACGAGATTGAATCGGCGGCGGTATCCGATGAAGAGACCGGGAACCCGATCTACCCTCCGGCAAAGAGATGCTTGAGCCAGCACGGGGTGTGGTTCGACACCGCCAAGCGGGCGCGGAAGGTGGTTCCGGCCGACTACGACCGCTTCGACCGCATAATCTGCATGGACGGCTCCAATCTTCGGCTCATACGCAGGATAATTCCCACAGACCCTGAGGGCAAAATCCACCTCCTTATGTCTTACACCGGAGTAGGCCGGGACGTTGCCGACCCTTGGTACACCGGCGATTTCGAAACCACCTTCCAGGATATCCTGGAGGGATGTGAAGCAATGCTTACTCCTGGCCGATGACACTCTATGAAGCAATGATTGCGGCGGCGGATCCCTCGCAGGTCCCTGGCCTCAGCCGGTTTTTCAAGACTGGCCCAGGGCAGTACGGCGAAGGCGACAAGTTCCTGGGAATCAAGGTTCCCGTTACGCGCGCCATAGTGAAAGAGCACTGGAGGGAGCTGGCGGCATCGGGGAGCCCTTTCATGGAACTTGAGCGCTGCATTACCAGCGAATACCACGAAGTCCGTCTGGCGGCGCTGCTTACGCTGGTGGAAGTATTTCGGCACGCCTGTCATTCTGAGCGCAGCGAAGAATCTCTGCGGGAGCGCTGCATAGCCTTCTACCTCTCTCATACCCAGCACATTAATAACTGGGACCTGGTGGACCTCAGCTGCTACCCCTTACTTGGTGAATGGCTCCTGCCAGAGCAGGACCGCAGCCTGCTATACCGCCTTGCCAAGGACGGCCGCACCATCTGGGAACAGAGAATCGGCATTGTGAGTACCATGACCTTCATCCGTCACGGACAGCTCTCCGACACCTTCTCCATAGCCGACATCCTCCTTCACCACCCTCACGACCTCATTCACAAGGCCGTGGGCTGGCTCCTCCGCGAGGCCGGAAAACGCAACCAGGCCGCGCTGGAGGCCTGGCTTTGCCAACCTGCGCCGCTTTGTCATTCTGAGCCCTCCTGTCATTCTGAGCCCTCTTGTCATTCTGAGCCCTCCTGTCATTCTGAGCCCTCCTGTCATTCTGAGCGCAGCGAAGAATCTCCCCGCTACAGCAAGATGCCCCGCACCATGCTCCGCTACGCCATCGAGAAATTCCCGGAAGACCTTCGGCAATGGTACCTCAAGGGCGGCAGCGCCCTCTAAGACTGTTTTGCAGCACGGGATCGGCTCACAAGAATAACGCCGCCCACAACGAGGACCGAAGAAAGGACCTTCTGCCAAGTTAGGGAATCCACTCCTGCCCAGATACTTACGATGGCCGCGATGATGGGCTGGAGATAGGAGTACATGCTCACGAGGGTGGGCCGGATGAACTTCTGACCGTAAGGAATAAGGAAGTAAGCCACAAAGGTGGCGAAGAAAATGAGGTACCCTATTTCCCAAAGCACATTCCCAGGGATGGCGGCATAATCTGTGGTCAGAAGGCCTTTGGCCGATATCGGCAGGGATACAATCAGGGAAAACAGGAACGACCACTTCATGAAAGTGATGACGCTGTACTTGGAAATCAGCGGCCTGAAAAGGCCCAGATAGAGGGAAAAGCTGAGGCTGTTAATAAGCAGAAGCACAACGCCCCACGGGGATGTAGATGCGGCACCGCCCTCGTGGACTGAGTTGAAAATGAGAAACAGGATTCCCGCAAAACTGAGCGTCACGCCCCCGGCCTTCTTCCCCGTAATGGGCTCTCCCAGAAAGAGAAACGCAAAAATCATGGTGAAAATAGGCCCCAGCGTGCCGATGATGGCAGTGTCTATGGCCGAAGTAACGGTAATGGCCATGAGAAAAGTCATCTGCGGGATGAAAAGCCCCACCATGGAAGCAGCCGCGATTTTGGGGTAATCGGCCTTGTCCACCTTTTCCTTCGGCATAAACAACGACAATAGCCAGAACAGCGCGCTGGCCCCGATTGCCCTAAGCGTGAAAAGGACATACGGAGAAACGGTCTGGGAGTTTGCTATATCCTTGCAAAACACCAGGTTCAGGCCGAAGATGGTATACGCCGCGGCAATTGAAAGATGGCCTTTGAGGGACTCCTGTTGCATAATACGCTTGCTACTCATAAAAAATCCCGCGAAGATACGCAAAATCCGGCATACTGAAAAACGCAAATGATTTGCAAAGTTCCCCAAAATTTTCTAGTTTTGTGGGGAGATCTGACAGATTATGAGAAACTTAGCACAACTCTTTTCGGCCTTTACGCTTTTGTGTCTTCCCGCCCTTCCCCTCCTGGGGCAAGAGCATCAGCATCGCTATGCCGTAGTGGGAGAAAATGCCCTGGGAGTATATGACACCGTGGAAGAGCGGCTGGTGGTGGACAGTCTGTATCAGTCGGTGGAAATCTTTGACGCCGATATTTTCGAATGCATCTTCGACCGCTATTGGAATGAGGGGAAAGAAGTCCTACTCAACGGCTATGTGGTGGAAATTTGGGACTCCCATGGCCACGTTTTAAGCCGGAACTTCGATTTCCTGATGAAATATGACACCCCTCCTTATTCCACGTCCATGAACTATGCCCGCACAATGGGGTTCAAGGACCTTGAAGCCACCATCCTTTTCAAGAACGGACTGGACCTGGAGCAGAGTGGGTATCGCAGGGAGGCTCTGAAGTCGTACGTTTCAGCTTACAGGAAGTGTCCGTCCCTTTCAATGGCCAAGGAAAGGGCAGGTGCTATCCAGCGCGCCATGACCGGAGAGCAGCAAGCCGCCTGGAACCAGGTACTTCAGGACCGTGCCGAAGAAGCAATGCGTCAGGCGCAGCGGGAGGCTTCCATGCAGGCTGTTTCGGCAACCCTCCTAAGCGTTGCCGGCGCCATCTCCCAGGTGGATGCCCTGCACCGCCAGGCTGCGGCACAAAAAAGGGTGCAGCATTCTTCTTCCTCCTCCAATTATTCATCTGAAAAAGAAAGCAGTTCTGACTCCAGAAGAAAAAGAGTCAAAGATAAGCTCTCCAAGAACCAGAAAGAAGCCGGCAATCGTGCAGCGGAAAATGCAAGATGGGATATGGTGGAGAATGAGTTCATTGAATGTTCGCTGTGCTATGGGGGTAAAAGCTGCCATTTTTGCTCCGGCCGGGGTTCGGTGAACGGCGTTACGTGCACTACATGTCATGGCTCGGGCAAATGCGTCCGTTGTGGAGGCTCTGGCGTAATTAAAAACTTTATCCTATAAGAATATGAAACATGCAGTCATTGTAAAAGCATGCCTTGCGGCACTTGCAGCGCTCTTTGTCTTTTCCGGAGCCATGGCACAGACTGTGCCCAGTTACCGGACCATGACAAAAAAGCAGCAAAAGGCGCGTGTCCAGGAGCTTAGAACCATGGACGTTAGTATGGATGCTCTCCTTGACCTTACCGACGACGAGGTTAAGGCCCTGAAGAAAGAGTACCAGTATTTCCGCGCAAAGTACATGAAAAAAGCCAATACGCTCCTTTGGGTTGGTATCGGCGGTACGGTGGCAGGTATTGCTACAGGCATTGTAGGAATCGGCATGAAAAAACCTCCAGTATGGATAGGGGGCATTGCGCTTGCTGGCGGCGGCATTTATTCAATTGTCCAAAGTTCCATTTATAGCGGTATTGCAACCGATTTAACAAATAAAGGGGGGCAGATAATCGTAACGGACGGATACGCCCTCTCCTTTGGTGTCAGCGCTCATTCCAATGCCATTGACAACTCCGTTTATTTCGGCCCAAGCGTGAAATTCAATTTTTAGATAAGCCCCTGCCATGAAACTGTTTAGGATCATTATCCCCATTTTAGCCCTTCTCATTGGTGCCGAAGCTGTTTCTTCGGCCCAGGTCATACGCCCCGAAGACCTTTCGGCATCTCAGCGCCGTGAGTTCATCAATGAGCTGTATTACACCGACTACTCGGACCTCAACCTATCTTCCCAGGAAGCCAGGGACCTCAAAGCCAACCTCCAGAACTTCGGCAACTATCTTGTGAATCGCGGAGTCACTTTGAAAAGGATAGGCTACTGGGCTGGTTTCGGTGGAGCTATTGTATGTGCCGTGGTGGGCGGTGCCACACGTGTCATGCCCATAGTTTATGGATCTGCCGCTTTTCTTGCGGGTGGCGTAGCCCTTGTGGCCGTTGGTATTGCCAACAAGAGCAAAGGCATGACACTGCAGGATTATTCCAGGGTGATTGTAGCATCATCGGCAACCTATCCACTTCAGATGGACAATCTGGCCTTTGGCGTATGCACAAGCCTTAATCCCGTAAATAACACCGTGGCATTCGGGCCTGCAATTGCGCTGAGGTTTTAACCATCTAGAGTGTTGACTCATTAGACTTGGAGGTCACGGATTGTGACCTCCATTTTTCATATTCATCACCGGCAGGGCAATGACTAACGCAGTTTTGGCGTTTTTCGTGTGACTCGCTGCCCCAGCGGCGGAATCAGCAGACACCGAGCAGCTGGCTGACAGTGCTGCGGATATGCTGCTGCGCCACCTCTTTCTTCATGGCCTCTTCCAAGGCGAGGCCGGGAGGGTTGATGCACTCCACGTGCGAAAATCCGGCCCGCAGCAGCTCCGGACGGTCATTGACCTGGCCGGCAATGAGGCATACGGGCACACGGCCGGAATGCTGGAGGATGCCCATCGGCAGTTTGCCCATAAGGGTCTGGCGGTCGGCGGAGCCCTCGCCGGTTATAACAAGGGTGGCATCGGCAACAAGGGCATCGAAGCCGATGGTCCCAAGAAGGAGTTCAGCCCCCGGAACAAATTCAGCATCAAGGTATTGCAGGAAGGCGTAGCCCAGCCCGCCGGCGGCACCGGCGCCCTTCAGCCCGGAGCGGTCATAGCCAAAACGCTTGGCGGAATCGGCCGCAAACTGCCGGGCCTCGTCGTCCAGAAGGCGCACCATCTGAGGCGTCGCGCCCTTTTGTGGGCCGAACACCATGGCCGCGCCGTGCTCCCCAAAGAGCGGATTGTCGACATCGGCGGCAATGGTGAAGCGGACGTCGCGAAGCGACTCGATTTCCGTCAGCGCCCGCAGCATTCCCCTGCCGGCATCCATGGTGGCGCTGCCGCCAAGGCCAACAATGATGTGGCGGGCGCCATTTTGCACAGCATCGGCCACAAGCTGCCCCACGCCGTAACTGGAGGCCACCAGAGGGTTCCGTTCCTCCGGGCTAAGTAGCGTAAGGCCAACAGCCTCGGCCACTTCCAGCACGGCCGTCTGCCCTTTCAGAAGGTATCGGGCCGAAATTCGCCGCATGAGAGGGTCCATCACCGGAACCGTCACAAAGCGGCCTCCGATAGCCGCGTGGAAAGCCTCCAAAAAGCCTTCGCCGCCGTCGCTGACCGGGACCTCCACAATCTCCGCATCCGGGCAAGCGCTCCGCACCCCTTCGGCCGCCGCCCTGTTGGCCTCGACGGAACTCAGGCAACCCTTGAAGGAGTCTATGGCGATGACGGTTTTCATTGCTAGATTACGGCAGGCACAGCCCTGCAGGACGGGAGGTACTTCTCCAACAAATCATGCGTAGAGATGCGTACAAAGCAGGTGGGGGTACCGTCGGTGCAGGCGAACCAGGGGGCTTCGGCCACGGCGCGGTCCAGCACAATGTGCACGCAGGCGGCCTGTGGCAGAACAGCGCTTAGGATGGTGGTGGCGCCGGCAGTTACCCCGGTGAGCGCCTGAAGGTTTTCACCGGAAGCGAAGGACACGCGGGGAATGCCCAGGGCGGCGCAGAAATCGCGGGTGACAAAGGGCTTGTCCGCTGGCATGGCATATAGATAAAACTCCGTTTGCTGCCTGTTACACACAAACACCGTTTTGACAATGCGCGTCCCAAGGGCACCGTCTATGTGTGCGCAGTCTTCCATTGTGATGCCGGGGTCTGTATCTACGCGGGTGAAAGGTATCCCCAAGCGCTCAAGCGCCTCATATACAGCCCTTTGCAAAGGCGTATTGAATTCCTGCGGAGGCGTGGGCATGGGCTCACTTACATAAAATTCCCGGCCGAAAAGAAGAGTCCGGAGTTCCGTGACGCTGCCTGCATAGCGGTATTCGGCCGTGGCGCCCATGGGCCTGTAACCCCAGCCGACGGCAATGCCGGCTATTCCACCGTTTGCGGCAGTGCGCATATCGGTTCCTGAATCCCCTACCATTACGGCATCTTCTTTTTGCAAGCCGGAGGCGCGGAGGACTTCGGCAACAATCTCAGGGTCAGGCTTTAACGGGTATCCATCACGGTTTCCGAGAATGGCCACAAACGGTATCTCGGGGAAGAATTCTTTGATCAGGTGCTCAGTCCCAGCCTGGAACTTGTTTGATGCCACGGCCATCTTGACTCCGGCGGCGTGGAGGTCACTGAGGAGTTCCTGGATACCAGGATAAGGGCGGGTGTGGACATCTATGTGTGCGGTGTAGTATGCCTTGAAATCAGAGAGGGCGGCGTCTATATCGGCCTCTACCGGCGCCTGGCCCACGCTGGCCTCCAGCGCTTGTTTCACAAGGTTCCGCACCCCATGGCCCACCATGCCGCGGTATTCGGAGACGCTGTGAAGCGGCAGCCCGCGCATCTCAAGCGCGTGGTTCACAGCCGCCGAAAGGTCTTCAATTGTGTCTATCAGCGTCCCGTCAAGGTCCCAGAGAATGAGTTTTGTCACAGTCCTTTGTTTTTAGTAAGCAAAGGTAGCCATTTTTTCTAATTCGGCACATTATTTAAGTAAACTTGCACTTGTCTTATACACACCTCCTTCATTTCTAATATAGTAGGCCGATGCCCACCAGGGGCCTACCGCCGCCACAAACTTCCGCTTGATTCTGGAAACCGTAGCGTAAAACACTGTTTTGGATTCGGCACACAATGATTCCAGTTTGTCTTCACGGAGCGAGGGTTCATCGAAGCACGACTCCTTTGCATATATCTGGCACAGCTCCTTCCAGTGCAGCACAAGGTCATCGGCCCTTATTCCCTCCGGATGGAAAAGAAAAAGCCTGTACAGCGTGCGTTCCATGGGGTTGAGACATACTTTAATCATGGCCTTTTTTTGCAAATATACCACCCCGCTCCCCGCTTCCCCAAATCTTGGCAAGGCTTGCCAGAATTTGGTAATTCGGATTATTTTGCTAAAGGTTTCGGCCCGCTATCAATTATGCCGAATTATCGACTCAGGTGTAAAACCATGTTTTAAGAATCCGCCACATCTTTGCATCAACATCCATTTGTAATGCCGACCCGGCGATAGCTAACCTATTGATAATCCATAGCTTATGGAGTTCTTTGGGATTACCGGTTATCCCAAATAACCCCATAAATAGCTAATCGTCAACCGTTTAACTGGCACCGTGGTACAGTTTAGACCTGGTCCAACAACCTCCTCGGTACTGGACGCGCACGTTTGGAGGCGTTTTCGTGTACAGCGGGGACCAGATGGTACTGGCCGCACACGTTTGGAGGCGTTTTCGTGTACAGCGGGTACCAGATGGTACTGGACGCGCACGTTTGGAGGCGTTTTCGTGTACAGCGGGGACCAGATGGTACTGGACGCGCACGTTTGGAGGCGTTTT
>OCTW011475688.1_pt1 | contig 26445 bp, 16 predicted proteins | sample 1539671 | NCBI WGS metagenome assembly OCTW01 (sample SAMN02144230, study PRJEB22623) | gut metagenome | biome: sheep rumen | host: Ovis aries | place: New Zealand | reverse complement strand
CCTTCACCTTCTGGGAGCCGTTCAGCTCCTTCATCTGCAGGTCGTGCAGCTCTGTCGGAATTCCCAGGCCGTTCAGCAGCGTCGCCGCGTCAGACTCCGCCTCCCATCCGTCCATGTCGGCGAATTCCGCCTCCAGCTCACTGGCCTTCACGCCGTCTTCCTCGGTAAAATCCGGCTTCGCGTAGATCGCGTCCTTCTCCTTCATGATGTCATACAGGCGCCGGTTGCCCATGATGACCGTGTCGAGCACCTTGTACTCGTCGTATTTGAAGTGGTCCTGCTCCAGGAAGGACAGGCGCTGACCCGGCGTCATGCTGATATCGCCTTTCGTCGGTTCAAGCTGCCCGGACAATATCTTCAGGAATGTCGACTTGCCGGCGCCGTTGGCACCGATCAGGCCGTAGCAGTTTCCTTCCGTGAATTTGATGTTGACATCCTCGAAGAGGGCCTTCTTGCCGACCCGGTAGGTTACATTGTCAGCGCTTATCATGGTCGTGTTCTCCTTTATCGCATAGATAATTAAATTCTACACTGAAAAGGCTTTGGTGTAAAGAAGAGGGCGGAAGGGCAGAAGCAGAAGGCTCTCCGCCCCATCGCCGCCGTATCAGGCATGATAAAAAGACTCCCGGTCACCGGTGATCGGAAGTCTTTGTCCCTGAATTTAACAAGCAGAACTAAACGGCTCTATTCTTGTCAGATGCTCTGATCCGCGTTACTTTTTAAACTTAGTATCATCCGAGAACAGGAACGGATTTTCCACGAGTTCCAGCGGATAGTCCCCCAGGTGTTTCATACGGAACCCATTTGCTTTGTATTCTTCATAATTGAACGCATCGAGTTCGTCGCAGGCGAGTTTATGAAATTCATAGAAATTAGGCCAGTACTCATACCCATCCCCCAGAGAATGAGACAGATACACGTCTGCAATGTCACATCCCATTTGAGGCGCCACATAGAATGCTCCCATTGCCAGGACATTTACGTTGTTTCCGGTTATCGCACGAAGCGCCGCCGGAACGCTCTCTACCACGCCTGCATTTACTCCCGGGCATTTGCTTGCTGCAATATGAATGCCCATACCGGTGCCGCAGAAAACAAGTGCCCGCTCAAATTCCTTTTCTGAGATCATCGCTCCCACGCGCAGCCCGATACGATGAAACATAAGATCAGGATCCGTATCATCCAATGATCGCACACCGACATCTGTGATATTCCAGCCATATTTTGTCAAGTGCTTTACCACAGCTTCCTTGAGTGGAAAGCCGGCAAAATCAGCCCCTACCAGTAACTCTTTATCTTTGATCAGTTTCATGTTCCATTTTCTCCTCTCTGTTTCACGATCGACGGTCCCTGCCATCTCTTGATTTTAAAATCCCATGATTGTTTCAAATAAAGAATTGGCAAACAGCCAGTGCATCGCTTCCGATGGATGATTCACTCTATTCGCCAGCAATCTGGTGATATCCGCTCCATTTCCCTTCAGTTTCTTCCATTTCCGGTAGCAGTCGCAGACCGGTACTCCTTCCGTGTTGCATACCTCCCTGGCTTTATCCATATATAAATCCATAATTCCATCTCTCTGCAGGCGCGTCACGTCTTCCAGCATCGAGTGCATGAACGGGTCATTTTCTTCAGCAACCGCTCTCTCTCCGACCATGTTGGGAGTCATAAACAAAGCCTCAGTACCTGAATCCGAAATCTTCCTGAAAATCCGTCTCAATGCATCCGCATATTCTTGAACGCCCTCCTTTCCCCTGACAATGTCGTTCAGCCCGTAGCAGACCACTACGAGATCCGGCGAAAACGAAAGAACGTCCCGATCAAGGCGTTTTTCTCCACCAGATGCCGTATCTCCACTAATTCCTGCATTGATGATCGTCACGGATACGCACGGAAATACCTCCTCAAGCATTCTCTTCAGCTTTGCATGATAAGCCTCATAACTTCGAAACTCCGTATCAAATGACGTGTCTCCTGTTTTATACAATTCAAAACAGCCTTGTGTCACGCTGTCTCCAAGGAATCCGATCACGATTGGTCTGTGTTTTCCCGGCTCCTGCGCATTTTCCCTTATTCTTGATGTGATGTTCATAATCTGTTTCCTCCTCTTAACGATTCTGCATTTTTATACGAGAAATGCTAAAATAAAACCACATGATTTTCTTAAAGAACAGGTATTCATCGATCATCTCTGCCTTGAATATTTGCGCCACAATAGCTGTGGTATGCGCTGCTCCATCCGATTTTTTCAGACAGGAGGCATCTTGTGTTTCGTGTATTATTAATCGATGACGAAGAATTGGCACTCGTATCTCTGCGGTATTCACTGCCATGGGAAGAGTATGGATTTACAGATATTCTCACCACGTCAGACCCTCTCCAGGCGCTGCAGTATCTCAAAGAAAAATCCATCGATGCCGCGTTCATTGATATTCGTATGCCGCAGATGAGCGGACTGGAGCTGATTGATGATGCCAGAAACAGCGGCTGCAAGACTTCATTCGTCATCGTCTCCGGGTATTCTGATTTCCATTACGCCAAAGAAGCGCTGCATCTCGGAGCTCTGGAGTATTGCCTCAAGCCAATTTCCGCGGAAGATACAATACCAGTTCTCAAAAAAGTAGCGGATCATGTCCTGCAGCAGCGATATCTGCAGGATCCGGAAGTCATCGCGGAGCTCGCCCACAGCCTCTCGGCCTGTGAGGCTTTTCTAGGACGGTTCAGCTCAGAGACGTCGGAACAGATATCTCTTGCTTATGTGCGCTCGGCGGATCTCCTTTCCTTTCTGAAAGAGGCTGATTCCGCAGCACCGGAACACTGCCTTTTTATCAGCTCACGGGAAGCCATCCTGATTTTTAACGATATCGCAACCCCAAAGTCTGTGGAATCGCTGGCGTCCTCTGCTTTTATGATTATCTGCACCGTCTCTGACGATGCAGAATCATTTCAGTCCGCCCTGAAGCATATACTTATAGAAAAAAGCAGTAATGAATCCAAAGATAGTGGTCTGATCCTCCTTCCTCAGGTCTCTCCCGAGATGGCAAAATATTTCTCAGGTTTACTGAACTATATAGATAGTCATTACAGCGAAAAGCTGACGCTTTCCGACCTTGCTTCTCAATTCGGCATTAACTACACATATTTGAGCCGCCTGTTCAAAAAGAGCACCAGCAAATCATTCTCCGAGTATCTGACAGCGGTCCGGCTCGCACACGCGTGCTCCCTGTTGACACAGACCCGGATGAAAATAACGCTTATCGCCGATCAGGTCGGGTTCTCGGATTATCACTATTTTTGCAATGTTTTCAAACATGTGTACTCGATATCCCCCTTGCAGTACAGAAATAACGCTCTCGCAGAAAACGGAGAAACCACGGATGAACAGCAGTAAAAAGTCCTCTCTCAGACGTCAGATATACGTCACATTTATATTAACTCTGGCTGTCATCCTTGCCTTTTTGCTTTTGTTCTACCAGATCTCCCTTTCTTCTCTGGCAAAAAAGGAATCTCAGTACATGAACAACATGCTGTCGCAGGTTGCTCAGCAGACAGAGGATATTACCGCCTCCATTCAGCTGGTTGGGAATACGATTGCCAGTTCTTCAGCCTCCGTATATCTTCTGAGTGAAAATGCATTTACGCAGAAGATATCGTACAAACAAACTCTTAACCGCATGATTGCAGAGATGTCAAAGAGCAATGCCAGCATCAAAGACATTCTTCTTGTGGATCTTCACGAAAAAGTCTACGGCTTCAGCAACTATGATTATTCTCTGGCCAGTCAGCTCAATCAGAAATATGATTTGTTTTCATTCATAGATTATCCTAACGGCTTCACCGGCGCTCTGACTCTTTCTGATTCGACATATTATGCCTATATCCAGCCTGTATACGAGCAGGGAAAATCCATAGGTGATCGGCAGAAACTCGGGTACTGTATGATCCTTTGCTCCTGTGATCAGATTGCCAAAGCCTGCAGCAATACTTCCTCCTCGGAAAACTCTCTTTTCGTCATACTGGATTCATCCAGCCATGTACTCGTTCAAAATCAGGAATTAAATGCTTCCCTGACCGCTGATATTCTCCCGGCGCTCTCTTCTGATGAGCTGTCCTTCTCAAAAACGATCAACGGAAAACGGTATCTTATCCATCAGCATCCGTCATTGTCCGCGACGGGATGGAAAGTTTCGAGCGTCATTCCGTACTCTGATATCAACGCGGATATCAACAAGACCAAAAGTGTCGCGCTGCTGCTTATCATCATTCTGCTTCTTGCCTTCATGACACTGTTTCGTCTTATCAACATCAATCTCACAAGGCCCATCCTTGAAATTATAGATTTTACGCAGAAGGATCCGTATTACACTCTGCACCATTCTTTGAAAATCAATGGTCCGCCGGAGATCGAAGATCTCGCGAAAAGTATCAATCAGATGCTCGATCAGATTAACGAACTAAATCACACAGTACTGGAAAACCAGTCTCACCTGTATGAGATCGAGCTGGCCAACAACAGGGCCAGGCTCTATGCCCTGCAAAGTCAGATCAATCCGCATTTTCTCTACAATACGCTCAACGCTATTCAGGGTCTCACATTTCTCGGAAAAAATGATGAAATCCGAACAGCCATATCCTCTCTTTCCTATGTGCTTCGCTACAATGTCAAAGGCGATGAGATGACACTCGTGAAAGATGAAATCCACTGCATTGAAAAATATCTCCAGATAATCACCGTTCGCTTTTCACAGCGATTTAACATCTTCGTTTCCATAGATGACGCCATTCTCAATGAAAGCATGCCAAGATTTCTGCTCCAGCCCCTTGTCGAAAATGCCATATTTCATGGCCTTGAACCCCGTCCGGACAGGAAATCTCTCTCACTGACAGGCACGATCACCCAGAATTCGATTCTTCATTTTGAATGTATCGATGACGGGGCCGGCATCCCGGATGAAAAGCTCACTGCCCTGCAGGAACTGCTGGGCGACGACTCAAAACTCATCAATAATCCGGATATACGCAAACATATTGGTCTTTTGAATATCCACCTCCGGCTTCGTCTTCTGTACGGATCTCCTTACGGCATTTCCCTTGTGAGTTCCCCCGGGAAAGGCACAAAGGTTGCCGTGGATTTTCCTTCAACAAGCAGGCCATCCCGCTGAGCACATTCAGAGCCGCTATGCCTTACGCTTCAGCTATCAGAGCATTCCCGCAGAAGTTCCATCTGTCCTGGCGCCAGCCACATGGAGACCGTGGCCTTGTCACAGGATCGCGTGCCGACCGGGTCCGTATATTCTCTGCATACCCTCCACCTCTCTCTCCACTCCAGCTTCTCAGGTATTATTCCGGGGGCAAAATCCAGTTTTGCCTCCGTATTCTTTTCCCTCTCGATATTCACAACCGCACGGTAAACTACTCCCGTATCGTCGGTAAACTTTGAGATCAGAAGATTCTGTTCTCCGACGCCCTCCGCTCGTTTCAGCGTATTATCCGGGCTGAACTTTCCTAAGCCTCCATACGGTTTCTGGGTAAATTCACTTCTGACGCAGTGCAGTCCTGGCAATATCTTTCCGAAACGCGCTGAAAACAATCTGTTCTCCTCCGACAGCCAGTCATATCTTTCCGTTCGCTCTCCAAATGTGTTAATCGGAAATTGCCGGTAATTATCTGACGGCTCATATCCGGCAGGATAGAACCAGAATATGCTACTGGCTCCAAGTGCTGCCGCCGTGGATATCTGCCAGCGAAAATCATCCTGTGACGGCGTCCTGTATTCATAATGACCGCAGGCAAGAACCGTCATACAAAAATGTATCTTCTGCCTGATTGCGATGTCTCTCATTTCCCTCAGATTATTAAAGTAAACTTCGTACCCTTTATCACCCTCCCACATCTGTGTGTAGCAGTCCGTCCCGATCTGGCACAGTCTCCCCTCCCGAACCGCTCTGTCCAGATAAGGGGCATAGGCAGCAGAGCCTATTCTCTCTCCGATCCAGTCAAACCACGGGAGTACATTTAGCATTGGAACAAGCAGAGGCGCCATCTCCCGCTGGATCCGTGCCACTGTGAAATACCAGGGTGCGTCCTTGCCATCCGGCTCATCTCCAACGAAATAGCCATATACGGCAGGATGTCTCCCGAATTGTTTCAGGGAGCGGTCGAAAACTGCCCGATATTCGCTCTCCGACATTCCCGTGCATGCACCGGCTGTAATCCGCTCGTCATACAGAATCACTCGCATTCCATATGATGAGAACGCATCGAGCAGACTGAGCATGTCTTTCGGATCATCCTGCGCGCTGAAACAGGGGGTCATGGGACAGGTAAGTCCCAGATCATGGTAATCTTCAGCCAGAGTATGCCACGCATCCGAAAGCGGTATGAATGTCCAACACCCAAACTGAAAATCATGAACTGTGTCTGCGCTACCGTCCCTGACCGATAATCTCATACGTTCCACCCTCAAGCCGTCTGTTCTTCATTCCGCCGCTAAAAGAAAAACCTGCCGGAAGAATGATTTCTCCTTCCAGAGTTTCAGGCGCTGTCACGAGCAGTTTCAATCCGCTCCCGCTGGATTCCCATCTCACAGAGATCCTGCCTTCCGGCGCTCTGTGCCACGCTTCCGCCCATTGAAGCTCCCGGATGAACGCCGGTCTGACATTCAGGCAGCCCTTTCCGTTTTTTCTCGAATACTGGATCCCTGCCACACAGCTGATAAACCAATGGCTGACATTGCCCCAGAAATGATGATTTCTGGAATGTACCGGCCCGTCCTCAGGCTGAAACTCTTCCCACAGCGTTGTCGCTCCTCTCTCAATCCAATTCCCGTATGACGGATAGTCTGGTCTGGCAATCATGAAAAACGCCAGATCGCTGTATCCGAACTCTGACAGAACATGAAATAAATACCGGCCTCCAATCACGCCGACATCCATCCTGTCCCCCGCCTCATGTATCATCGCCAGAAGGTTCTGCAATGCAGCCGCCCGTTCATTCTCCTCAAACACGTCAAAAGCTAGTCCGAGGGTCTGGGAAGTCTGACAATTCCCCCGCACCAGAAGTCTATCCTTGTCAATGAGCTCTCTTCTGGCTGCCTCTCTAAGTCCATTTTTCAAGCACTGTGCATAGAGAGCTTTTTCTTCCATCCTATGCTCCCGATATAAAAACTCGGCTTTTGCGCAGGAATCCAGTGCCATCAATGTATGCACGGTTTCCAGCGGAGCATCCACAATTCCCATCGGATCATGGCCAACCTGGGCCCAGTCTCCGAGCCCAAAACCATCTTCTTCAAAAATCAGAAGCCCGTCGCTTCTTCTTCTGGCGGATAAATACTGTAAATAAGCAAATATCGCCCCTTCATTCTCAAAAAATACGGTGCTGTCTCCACGGTATTTATAAATCTGATATGGTATCTCTGTCAGAACACAGTCCCACGCCGGGCTGTGGCAGCTGTCGCCATATCCCCATCCGGCTGTCGGCACAATCCCGGGAAGACTTCCGTTCTGAGTCTGCGCTTTTCTTACATTGCGCATCCACTCCTGATACGACCGTTCCGCCTCGAAGTTCAGCAGCGTATGCTCCGCCGATATCGCGGCATCCCCGGTCCATCCGTTCTTTTCCCGCTGCGGGCAGTCATTCGGGAAATACTGAAAATTGGATGCGGTTGATCTTCTTGCCGCCTCATGAATGCGGTTGGCTCTCCCGAGCGAGCACGTAAAGTCTCCCCGTTCCGGGATATCCGAGTGAAACTCCACGAAGGTGAGCGTGTCTTCCAGAACCTGCTCGTCCAGGAGTCCTTCCGCCAGTACATACTGAAAACCGTGGTAGGTAAATCTCGGCTGATACTCTGCCATTCCTCCCCGGCAGATATATGTATCAACATTTGTCTCCATCGATGGATCAGACGTGGTGCTCTGAAGATTCAGAATCCCATCCTGTACGCACTCCCCATGATGCAGCGTTATTCTTTGCCCGGGACGTCCGTCTATTTTAAGCCTCACAACTCCGGTACTGTTGAGGCCAAAATCAAACAGCCATCCTCCCTTTGCCCGGCTGATCCTGACAGGCTTATGCTCAGCTGTTATCCGGATCGGATCCGCCGTGCACAGCGTGAGTTCTCCCTTCGGCGGCATCACATGGATCGCGGTGTTCCATTCGCTGTCATCAAATGCCGGAAGGTTCCAGCCTTCCTGTTCATAGGCGGCATCATACACTTCACCTATCCTGTAATCATCAAACAGAATGGGAGATGGGGATGTTCGAAATGACTCATCCGAGCTGATCAAACGGGTCTCCCCATTTTTAAATCTCAGGTATATTTTCAGAGAAAAGCAGGGCGATCCCCGCCAGGATGCCTTGTCAAATCCCCACGGAGCTCCGCCGGGATCATTCCTCAATCCATTGCCGAGCCAGACTCCGATGACATTTTCTCCTTCCCGAAGCTGCTCCTTTATGTCCATACGGTCATAATACCGTAATTGATCCAGCGCGCTGAAATACGGGGCGAGCAATCCTTTTGTTACATTTTTTCCGTTAATATATGCTTCATACAACCCGCAGACACAGATCACAAGCTCTGCAGACTGCAGACAATTATATTCTGGCGGGGATATAGTGAACTGCTTTCGAAACAGAGGAGCCGGCACATACGATGTGCGCGTTGAAAAACTGTTCCCCGCAGAAATAAATTTCGTAACAACTCCGGTATCATTCATACGTTTCTCCCGGTGACTCCGCCGATCATGAATCACAGACCTATCTCGAGCACAGAGCAGTCGTTGCCCGGAATATCCAGATTTCCTCTCAATAATCTGCTTATCCTCCAGCCCGCTGACAGGCTAAGCCTTACAGAAACAGGATCTGGCGCATAATTGATCAGAATCAGAATTCTATGTCTCTCATCGATACGGTGCTCTGTAAGCCCTACTGACGGAGAGTCAGCTGCCGCCGCTTTGCTGCTGTGAAAATACTGTCTGAACAGCTGATACACATGGTAATATTCCGGCCCCTGCTCTATACAACCATCTGCCATGGCTGCCGTCATCTCGAGCGGCGCGGTCAGCATCAGGATATGCCCTTTTCCATATTGCGACAGAACCCCGATTGGATTACCGTTTTCATCTCTTGCAAGAACCTTCGAATTCTCCGTCTTCAGTTTCAGAAGGTACGTAATTCGAATCGGCAGGGTAAACGTTCCGTCTTCTGTGGTAAACGTAACATCGCTGACACGCTCCGCCTTTTCCCTGCCTTTTGATTTTGTTCCAGACAGCTTCTCAAAACCGCTGATGATCCCGGTGTCGAATGAAATATACAGAAACGCTCCATTGTTCACCCTCTCGAGTAGTTCCTTCATGCGATACAGAGAGATCGAAGTGTCACCGCATATACCGGGCATGAGGTACATGGAAGCTTCGGGAATTTTTTGATCGGAATACGCAAACTCCAGATCGAGCCCGGCCTGTTTCGCCAGCACAAAGCTCATATATGCATTGGCCCAGCAGTCCTGTCCTTTTGTAAGGATGCATATTCCATCGACGATTCTGTCCGGAAGGAATGACAGTCCAAAAGATCTGATAAAATATGAGAATTCCTCTAGCTCCGTCAGAACCGGTTTCGGTGCTCCGTCTCTGTCAAACAGCCCCAGTTCTCTCTCGGCGGCGCACCAGTCATACGGCGCATTGGTCAAATGCGACTGCTCGTTGGCGCACCACCAGAGAAGTCCTCTGCAGTCATGTGCCCAGAGTGAAAATAAACAGGTTCTGAGAAATGCTGCAGCCGTCTCTGCATCTCCCATCACAGGCCCCAGCGTACCTGTTTCTTCTACAAAGCAGGGCTTATGTCCGATCCCGCGATAAAAAATGGTTTCAGCCGTCCCATGGAGCTCCGTGCGCATCGTGTTAAGCGGCGCCGCATCACACCATGGCGTGAACAGCGGATACGGATGTGTTGTGAGGAAATCCGTCAATTCCGCCTGCTGCCGGATGTTCCACTTACCTTCAGGAAGCAGTCCGTGCATTCCGGACAATATCGGCCTTCTGGAATCCTGCATGCGGACGGCTCCGCTGATAGAGGAAGTCCAGCTGTAAAGTTCCTCCGCCGTGCTGAATTGCGCAAGGCAATTACATTCGTTTCCGAGATCCCATGCCAGAATACTCTCGTCATCGCAGAAGTACTGCACAAACGTTCTGACAAATCTTACCTGCCACATTACGGCTCTCGGATCTTTGATACAATTTAATCCCTGAAGGGCTTCCGGAACAAACAGGCGGCCGCTCATCCATCCGGTTATAAGGCTCACAACAAACCGGATATTATATTTCTTTCCAATTGAAAGAAATTGTGCGAATTTTTCCATTGCCTCTTCCGACACGCCTGCCTGTCCCATCGGCGTATCCGGCAGCGGCATCTCACCCATGCGATATTCCTTCAGTTCTCCGTTTACCCCGTAGAGAGCCCTCACAGGCTGAAAATCGGGCCAGAGCGGGAACACCCTGAGCAGACGGATATTGTGCGAAGATAATTTTTTAAAATCAGCATCCACCGCAGCAGGATCCCATTTCTTCCACATATCCACACCTGCGTTTGATGCCCAGTAATTGCAGCCTACAGAAAACTTTCCGCCTTCCAGAAATTCCATGCAGCCTCCTAAAAATGAAGAAGGTATACCGTCCCCATACGGTCCTCAACGCCAACAGCAACCGTCTTTCCATCACAGCTCACATCCAGGCAGCACGGCTGAGAACTCATGTGGATTCCGGGGGCGTAATCGGCATTAAACCGGAGGGAGCCAAGTTCCTCGAGTCCGCTTTTTTCTGTGTACCTAAGAAGCACTCCTAAATCAGAGGCATCTCCCCCGACACCATATACCACTCCGCCATCTGCGCTTGAGGAAAGAGCATGAATCGGCCCATTCGGGCATCCTCTTCCGAGGCGGTAAACAGTCCCATTCCCGTTGATAATGCCAACGACACCATCTTTCGTTCCTACGATCCATCTATCCTCACCGATTCTCGCCGCTGCCGTCACAACAGCCTTATACTGCCTTCCCGGAACAGATAATTCCCGAATCGTTTCGCCCTCAGGCCATCCCTCTCTGTGCTGAAAAACCGCCAGCTCGGACTCGGGCACTTCGGAAAGGCGTCGGATATGCACTTCATTTTTCTCGGTCCAGAAGTAATGCTTTTCGTCCTCTCCCCCACAGATTCCACGCACACTGTCATCGGAGCTCAGAATCACGCGGCGGACTCTTGAGCATTCCGGCTTTACATAGCGCCAGATCTTCCAGGCATTCCAGCTCCTGCATGACACCGAGAAAGGATTCTTCCGGTTGAATTCCAGATACTCTGCGGTCACTCTTTCCATATTCCGGTACTGCTCAGTTCCGGACGTAAGGAACGGATCTTCCGGCATACCGCCGGATTCTCTCATGTGCGGACGGAATGCCTTCAGATCAATAGTAAGAATTCCCGGCATATCATCCGCGTGATTTGTGTCTGCCATATACAGTACATCGTTGTATATTTTTGCTTCACTGACTATGGCAACCGTTCTGGTTTCCGGTGTTCCCAATGTACCGAGCGCCTCCGGTCTTCCGCCTTCTGAGAGAATATCCCACCGCATCAGCGTACTGCTGGAAGCCCCATTGGCGTATGTGCTGACAAGCACATACCAGAGCACTCCGTCCCTGTCCATAACCAGAGAAAACGGTGCCGCATACATTCTGGAAGGATCCTCTGGCAGATATTCTTCTCCGTATCCGCCCAGGCAGGTAAGCGTATCAGTGCTGGTATCAAGCATATACAGGCCGTCAGAGAGCATGGCGGCTAAAAGCATCTTCCCGTCAGAAAGATTCACTGCATAATCAAGTCTGCGAATCATCGTGGAAAACGCTTCATTCTTCGCTTTGCCAAACGACAGCGGAAGCTGTTCTATCTCGTCTGTATACGGATTGAGACGGCTGATATAACCAGAACGGGAGGACCAGTATACCTTCTGATCCGGCCCTCTGTGAAGCCGGAAACAGCCGAACTCCGTCACCTGCCCGTAATCTTTTACCGCATGACTGCCCAGATCATAGCTGTAGAGATGTCCGCGTATATAGCCCGTAAAATAAAAGCGATTCGTTTCCCTTATATAGATTCCACCGTAAATCGATTCAAACGGTACTGGAATTCCCAGAGTATGAGCCTCATTGGAGACCGGATCATATTCTATAAGATGCGATCCCGTGAATCCTTCCCACGGGTGCGCATAGTAGCTCTCCGGCATCCAGTATGGGTGAACAGGGGACTTATCTGTTGTATGCGTGCTCATAAGCAGATGCCCGTTCGGAAGAAAGCTGACAGACGTATGAATCTTACTGTGCCGAATCGTTCTGTACGGCGGCAGGATGATATCCTCTACTTTAAACAGAAGTCTGAACTCATCCTGTTTTATGTCATACTCATAGAATCTGGCATAACTGCTCTCAATCAGCTCTGAGCACAAGCTGAAATAGATTCTTCCCTCAGGGGATATGGCAAAATCCCATATGGCGTTATGACTTCCTTTTCCTCCGAACACTTTATGATGCACACCATTCTGAGCGATATATGGCAGTACCTTCATAGTCTGTCTCCTGTCTTCCTGATAAGCAGATTCCAGATTTATCCCTTTTGTAGAATAAATCTGGAATTTCTCTGCTATCTGTTTTTACACAATGACCTCATTCTGGTCACTTGGACTGCGTTGCGTTCCATGCGTCTATCTGAGACTGCACTTCGGCAATGATTTTGTCGACGCCATTGGCCTTCAGTTTCTCATTCATCGCATCCAGCGCCGCATCAACCTCTTCCTTGGAATTGTAATGACCCTTTGTAAGATCACTGTACTCCTGTACGACATTCGTGCAGGCGGCAATTTCATTCTGAATATTCTCGGTATTCAGCACAAATCCCATATGCGCCGCCAGTTTCGCACTGTTGTTGTACTCCTTCATCTTCTCAAACACGATGTTGTCCGGTCCGCTGAAAGACTCAGGAGCTTCTGTGATAGTAAGATTGCCAAAATCATTTCCGTACCAGTACAGCCAGCCCCGGTTTGCGGGATCTGCGTTGCGGCCGCCGTCCAGAGTCATTTTTCCGTTACTGTCTTTGGTGTAATGTACACCTTCAATACCAAATCGAATCAGGGTCGCGACATACGGATCGGTATTAAACAGTTCAAGAACCTGCATGGCGCGATCCGGATGCTTGCAATTCGCGGAGATCGCAGTGGCAGCGGATGTATAATTGGCGGCATCCGTGTACATGTCATCAAAGATCACAAGTTTAGTCTTGAAATCCTGCGAATAGAGATGCTCGTCCACCCATGTATAGCCCCAGGACATGCCCATGAGCGTTGATGGCTCGGCTGATATATTGTTGTACTCAGAATAGTCGTACGCATATACGCCTGTTTCAACCAGTTTCTGCTGCATCTCGCAGAATTCCTTGAATTCCGGTGTCGCATACAGGTTGAAGACCGTATTGTCATCATAACCCTTGATATCATCGATACCCGGAATGTTGCAGACTGTGAACAGATTGTTGCCAAACGTCTCGATATTAAAGAAGTACGGATCTACAATCGGGATGTCGCTGACCAGCGGCATGCCTTTCCACTCCGGATGTTTCTGATCGCGAAGCTCAAGCGCCTTGATGAGATAATCTCCGGCTTCGCGGCCGTTCTTCCACCCCGTGTGCTCCATATCCAGTCCAAGTTCGTTCGCCAGATCCTCATTGTAGAGATAACCCATGATGTAGCAGTTATCCTTGAGTGTTGGAACGCAATAGATGTTTCCATTCACCTTGAGGGAATCCCAGACATCTTCACTAAAAAGGCCTTTGCTGCCGGCACCGTACTTATCCAGCAGTTCATCCATCGGATAAAAGACTCCCTGCTGTGCGTTGGTGACATACGGAAGATCCGTCGCGATCCGGATCAGGCCGAGATCTTCTCCCGATTTAACCATGGTTGTCATTTTCTCACGGTAATCGGAACCGAGGAAATGGAAATTCAATTTCACGTTGAGCTTTTCGAGAAGATATTCATTGAGTTTATCCAGGACCATATCGCCGTCCGGCTGTTCACCGATTGCAACGTACCAGTCAAGTTCCACGTAGTCCTGACTGGCAGATGTCCCAGCTGTCGTAGCTCCAGCGGATGCCGTCTTACTGGCACCGGATGTCGGAGCACTTCCGCCGCCGCTGCTGCCGCACCCCGCAAGTGTTGATGCGGCCAGCGCACAGGCGCACAACATTGATACTGTTCGTTTCATAAAGTTTCCTCCTATCTGTTTTCGTGAGCTTCCCGAAGTGAGATTGCCCTGTCAGATTCCTCCTTTAATCTGACCATGAAATTGCCCGGGCAAACCCCTCTGCGTCCGGAAGCTGTTAAGGCCGGAGTATTCCAGCCAATAATCAAGGCTCCTATTCAAAGCCTGTTATTCCTTGATACTTCCTATCGTCATTCCATTCACAAAATATCGCTGAAAGAACGGATACGCGGCAAGAACCGGTACAATCGCCACGATGGTACAGGCCATTCTCAAATTGGTAGTCGGGAGTGTTTTCAAAAGCTGCATGCCTTCCGGGGTACCCGCCACTCTCGTATTGGTCTTCAGATACTCAACGGAATTCTGAAGCTTGGTCAGCAGGGTCTGAAGCGGGACAAGATTTGGTTCCTCAATATACAGCATTCCGGTGAACCAGTCGTTCCATTTGGAAACGAAAGTAAACAAGCCGACGGTTGCGATCCCAGCTTTGGAGAGCGGAACCACGATCTTGAAAAAAATAGTGAAGTGTCCTGCGCCATCTATCTTTGCCGCCTCAAACAGAGCTCCCGGAATCGCTGATCGGATGAAAGTCCGAAGGATAATCACCATGTTGGCGTTAATCAGGCCTGGCAGTATCAGAATCCAGAACGTATCTCTCAGATGATAATATCTTGCATTCAGGATATAGGAAGGTACGAGCCCGCCGCTGAACAGTACGGTAAAAAACAGAAACCATGTGAGCTGCTTATGAAATCGGAATTCCTTCAGAGAAATCACATACGCATACATCAACATGATAAAAAGTCCGAAAACCGTTCCGATCACGGAATATAGAATCGTGACCCGGTAAGAACGCAGAAGCTGATCACCCATTTTGAACAGATACCGGTATCCCTCAAGCGACCACTGCTCCGGAAAGAATGTGTACCCGACATGGCTGATGCTTGAGGTACTTGAAAATGATATGATCACCATCAGCAGCATAGGAATCAATATTGTCAGCGCACACAGGATCATGACAATCATGAAGACAATATTCCATTTTCGGCTGATTCTGTTCAATGATTTTTCTTTTTTCCTTTTCATGCCCGGTTCCTCCCCATCAGAACATCGCACTGTCCGGGTCAACCTTCGATACGACTTTATTGGCGAACAGTATCGCAACAAATCCGACGACAGACTGATACAATCCGGCAGCTGCGGACATTCCGACATTTCCCATGTTCATAAGGCCGCGATATATGTATGTATCGATCACATCCGTCACCGGATACAGCGCTCCGCTGTTCTTGGTTACCGTATAGAAAAGCCCGAAATCCCCCCGGAAGATGTTACCGATTGCCATGATCAATGTTATCGCAATGACCATGCGCAGATGCGGTACCGTTATATATCTGGCCTGCTGAAGCCGGGTGGCGCCGTCGAGAACAGCTGCCTCGTAATAGTCATTCGGAATTCCCGACATGACAGCTATAAACAATACTGTCTGATAGCCGACTCCTTTCCAGGCGTTGATGAAAATCAACAGCGCCGGCCAGATTGACGGTACTTTATACCAGTCTGTTGATCCTTTTTTTCCTATCATCTGAAACAATGTATTGACAAAGCCATTGTCTTTGTCCAGGAACGCAGTAAGAAGAATAGCGACAACTGCCCAGGAAAGAAAATACGGCATCATATAAATGGTCTCAAACGATTTTCCTGCCAGCTTTGAATGGAGCTCATTCAGCATCAGGGCTACGACCACAGAGAGTACAAGATTGATGGCGATAAACGCAAGATTGTACAGAACTGTATTTCTCGTAATCGTGAAAGCGTCTGTTGTACTGAATAAGTATTCAAAATTCTTCAGCCCTGTCCATTCCGATCCAAAAATGCCATCCTGCACGTTGTATTTCTTGAATGCGAGGATCAGGCCGCCCATCGGCAGATAGCAGAATAAAATCAGCCAGACAATCGTCGGAAGTGCCATTATATAAAGTGGAAGATCTTTTTTGCGAAACCGTCCGGCTTTATGCCTTTTTTCATTTTTCACAGGGTTTCCTCCTATATTTCTCACGATTCCTTAACCTGTAAATATAATAGAACAGTGAACGTGAAATTGAATTAGAGCGGTTTTTGACAAATATGTGTAATATTTTTAAACCGATATTTTCAAGCAAAAGGACTGCCGCATCCGCAGCATTTCCTGCGGTTCGGCAGTCCTTCATGTTAATAGATGTTCTTATCTTTACTTATTTCTTCTGATCTTTACCGATGCCGTCACAGCTGCCACCGCTGCCGCCGCAATCATGAATATCCACCACGGAAAACCTTTACCGCCGGATGTCTCGTCCGGACTTTCAGCGGTTGGATTGGCAGACTCAGAATATCGTGTAACCGCTGTCGTTCTCTGTGAAGTCATGCTCTTGGATGTTGATTCCTGAATAGTTGTGGTTTCCGGAATATTCAATAGCTCAGTCAGCTCCTCCGTAGATTCTGTGCCGCCCGTTTCTTCTTCTGCCGCTTCAGGCAGATCTCCGGCGCTCCCCGAAGAAAGCTGCGGAGACGATCCTGGCTGCAGAAGCTGCTGACCAGATGACTGATCTGGCGCAGAAAGCTGCGGAGATGGCTGAACCGGCGCTGAAGGCTGCGAAGGCGTCTGCGATGGCTCTGTCCAGATTGTCACAGGCTCCTCGGAACTTGCAGCCGTCAGAGTCTGACTCTGACTTTCATCCGTTTTCTGCTGTCTGGTTGTCGTCGATTTTTCTGTCTCTGTCAATTTCTCCTCTGAACTTGTAGTAACCGGAACTGTTGTGTTCTGAGCGGGTTCACTTACCGTAGAAACATTCTCTTTTAGCACGGTGATTGTACACGTACTTACAAATTCCCCATCGCCGGCAGCAGCCCGAATCTCTGCAGTTCCCGGTGACACGGCAAGTACATTGCCCGAATCATCAACGACTGCCACCTTTTCATCGGATGTCGACCAGATAATTCTCTGATCTGACGCATCGGATGGCACGACAACAGCCTGCAGCTGCGCGGATTTTCCCGTTTCCAGAAGCAAGGATTCCGTACTGATCTGAATTCCGAAAATCGGTACATTCACCTGAATATCGCAGGACGCCTCACAGCCTGAACGTTCATCTCTGACAGTGATATGGGCATTCCCCTTTCCAACCGCTGTAACCACGCCATTTATAACAGTTGCCACTTTCGGATCAGAGCTCTGCCATACCAGATTTGTCTCTGCATTCTCCGGTGAGACAGTCGGTTTTAAAGTGATGGTGCCGCCTTTCTCCAGTGTTCTTTCTGTAATGTCCAGCGAGACACTCTCAGCTTTGACCGGCTCGGACTCCGGCGCCTTAATCGTGACTGAATCAAAATGATTCTGAGCCATATAGGTGATCAGCGCAATCTGGCCGCCTTCATATGAGTCCAGATTTCCTGTTATTACCGGCTCACGGCTTTCATTCACAAAGATTTTCGCATCGTGCCCCTTAATCTGCACGGTTAAGCGCAGACACTCCCCCGTCTGTTCAACCGCAGCCTCTCCTATGAGACCGATATTGCCTGCCGAATCAGCCTGCGCTTTCCATAACCGGATTTCGGCTTTCCCCGTCTGATTATTTTTCGCTGCCGTGGCAAAAAATCCGCTGTCCCAGATCCTGTCCTTCGGATTCACTTTGCCGAAGCAGATTCCGGTCCATCCGGTCGCCGCATCCGGCAGAGTAAAGTCAGCGGCGATTTCCATATCATGATATGCCCTGTTTTTCAGCACAGCCTGTACAGGATTGGCGCCACTGTTTCCGGCAGCGTTCAGATTCCCCTCCGAGATGCTGAATCCGCCAGCCGTCGGGTCTGCATTAGCCCAGCAGCCGGTATCAGACGTAAAATCGTCTGAATACATCGCATCCCAGATCAAACTTTCTTCCGTATCCTCTGGTTTTGCGATATTAAAATCGTCGCATTCAACCTGTGCCATATAGGAGCATATTGCCACAAATCCGCCGGAATACTGCGGAATCTCACAATCTATTACATCCTCATCGTTCGCCCCGGCGAATACAAGCACCTTTCCTTTCTTTACCAGAACACGAAGATTCAGAAACCTGTCATCTGTTTTTTGAACCCTGGTCTCTCCGAGAAGGGAGATGTCGCCTCCTGCCGTTTCTTTCGCTTTCCACAGCCGGATGACATCTGAATCCATATCCTCCGCTGCTGTGATGAAGTATCCGCTGTCCCAGATGCGGTCATACTGGCTTGTCTTGCCGAACGACAGTGCTGCCCAGCCTGATGCGGCGTCCGGCAAGGAAAGGGAGGCCGCCAGATTCAGATCATGATAAGCATGATTTTTTAAAACCACCTGCTCCGGATCTGCTCCATTCGTGCCGTCTGCATTCAACTTTCCGGCGGATATTGAGAAACTTCCGGATACGCTGTCTGAACTTATCCAGTTGCCAGTTTCCTTTGAAAAGTCATCTGTATAATCCTCATCCCAGACCGTCAGATCCGTCAGCGGACCTACCTGAAAATCATCATACAAATTCTTTGCCGCATAATTGCACAACGCGACAAATCCGCCGTTGTAATCCGAAGCATATGCCTGAATGCCAGGTTGTTCTTCGTCACCTGCATAGACACAGATTGTTTTCCCCGAGACTTCCATACGGAATTTCAGAAACGTGCCTTTCTCGTAATCTACATCTTCTGCTCCAATATAACCGTATGTCGGATTATAAAGCCGGATCTCCGCCTTTCCGGATGCTTTGTTGTACATCGCAAGGACATAGTAGCCTTCAGCCCATACACTGCTGTTCCAGCTCCCCCTGCCGATACCAAATCCTGCCCAGCCTTCCTCCTTGGAAGGAATCGTCATGCTCAATGATACTGCTGCTGACGTATAGGCGTTCCCGCTAAGGGCAACTGTCACCGGATTATTGGCACTGATTCCGTCAAGTTCCATTTTTCCCGCTTCGTACTGCATTTTTACGGATGACGAGTCAAGAAGTGCCCATTCTTCCTTTTCCGTATCAAAATCATCGGAAAATGCCTGGTCCCAGATAACTTCCTGTGCCGGTTCTTCTATCGAGCATGGCCCCAGATCAACACAGGTGACATTGTCAAAATCTGCATCCGTCCAATCCGCACACAATCCGAAATATCCCGATGTGAATGCTGTGTCCTCAGCAGTAAGCGTCGGCGCTTTAGCATAATTCACGTACACATTCAGTCTGCCATCTACGATCTCCATCTCGAGATGAACCGGTTCTTTTGTCGGATCTTCTTTGATTTGTGCAGATGCTATCTCTGTATTCGATCCACCTTTAAAAATCACAAGGCTCTGTGTGTTGGTGAGGAACAGCAAGTAACCTCCGCTGGTCCAGAAGCCACTTGTCCCGGTGGAATGGAAATATGCCCCTGCCCAATTCTCAGCAAGCGCTGTGCCGTTCAGCTTTACGTCAAAGCCTATCCGGACATTTTGAAATGTACGAGCTGTATACAGCAGTTCCGGGCTTGTACCTTTACCGGCGATTTCTTTTTGAGAATCCTGCCTGGTGATCACTCCGCGAATCTGCAGGGTACCATCTTTAATATCAATTCGATCAGGCTCTTTTACCTTCGTCCAGCCGGAAAGATCCCTGCTAAAATCATCCAGCAGTTCTTGATTTTCTTCTTCCAAATTACGTGTCACTGAGAAGCTGTCCACTTTCACCGTTCCTCCCGAAGAGGAAATTGAGACAAAGCCCTCCTTATATCCAGGTGTATCCGCATTCAGATATTCTGTTCCATCAATAGCAACCCGAATTTTCTGTTCTTCCCGAATTAACCTCACGGAAGTTTGTTCGGTCATTGCGGTCCCTGTGTCTGCCGTCTGGATAACACCTGTCGCATCTTCCAGACTCACGCGCCCGCTCCTGTATATTTTCACCAGATAACCGCCATAATCAGCCGCATCACCATATACAGTCTCCTTTCCCACCGTAAATCCACACCAGGAATCATCGGGATCTTCATTCGTATGGACTTCGACAGGGTCAATCACGGCATTGATCTCACACTGTGTGAAAATTCTGCCCTCAAGTCCCGCCTGCGCATTACTGCCAAGCACCAGTGCATCTCCTTGGACAGCCCCTTCACCCTCGATTCTCCATTCGCCCGAATCTTCTTTGAAATTACTGCTATAACTCTGATCCCGTATCAATTCACTGCTTGTCTTCGCTTCCTCCGTCCCATCGTAACTGTACAGCCGGAAATCCGAAAAATCGGCATTGACTCCATCTCCAACCAGGCTGATATATCCCTCGGATATGGCATCGTCTTCAAATTCGCAAAGAACCTTTTCCTCCGTGCCCTGACTGACGACAAATTTACTGCCATTCATGGAGATATTCAGACGTACTTTTCCGTTTTCATCAAAATTAACCGGAATATTCTCAGCAATTGTCTTCCAGTTCGGTGTCCTGAAAATCAAAAGCTTGCCATTTTTCTGCAATGCTACAGTATATCCGGAATCAAATGAATTATGTTCCTGATTTCCTTTCCGGAATGTAATGCCGGCCCACATATTGTCCTGACCGCCATATGTTTCATTCATCTGGATCGTAACGGATATCTTCCCATCCTTAATCACCTGGTTTCGCAGCGTCGTCATTCCAAGATTCGTTGTTGCCGCTCCGTTGTACTGATATACATCGGGCAGAACGCGCCACTTCGTGTTCTGAAGCGTGTATCGATTCCAGGCATAATCATAGCCGTTGGAAAAATCATCCTCGAAGATCAACATCGCTATCGGATCTGCATCCCCGCCGGTCAACAAGTCCAAAACAGCCTTATGGGCCTGCATTGCAGCCGAACCGTCCTTTGTATACTTTGTCGCGCTCTGAATAACTGTATTTACGATTCGCCTGGCAGCTTCCGTATTTTTCTGCGAGAGCAGTGTCAGAAGCTCATAATCTTCAATGCCATCCAGCTGCGCTTCGTTTCTGACACTGGTAAACACATCAAACTTATCAGCATCCGGACGTACAAGCCATTCGTCGCCGCTCTGAAGAGAGGAAAACGTATCATTCTTTCCCCAGTAAGAATAGCCCCAGTGCAGATAACCGGTTGCACCGATTTTATACATGTACCAGGGTAGCCATCTTGTTTTAATCAGATGGAACGGAATAAATCGGTTAAGATATTCTCCTTTAGGAACGATACAGGTATAGCACCATAACTCTTTCCCGGAATTTAACTGTTCCTGATAATAGGACTGATAATTGTCATATACGTCAAGTACAGGGCAAAGTGCTGTTGATTGCGTCATACCTGTTGTAAATCTTGAATGTGCCTCGATACTTTTGGTTTCCGGGTAAACCTGTCTGACTGCCGAATAATACCAATCCGACCCTTTATTCTGAATTTCCGTCTTTGGCTCATCCAGCGCGGACACATATACTTTATCCAGGAATTGAGGATATTTTTCACTGATATGTGACCGCAAGGCCCTGAAGAAAACCTGAATCCACTCCTGAGCCTCCGGATTGACACTTTCCATCTGTGCATCTGTAAAAACAGAGACGGCCTTTCTTCCCATCATTCCGTTCTGTTCTTCCAGCACCATCAGATTAATGGAGCCTCCACTCTCTTTCAGAGCATTGCCCGTCAGATATAAATACTGCATAGCGCCGGCATCAATAAAAAGATTGATCATCCGGTCGAAATTATTCCAGTCAAACAGATACTGACCTGCCGCCATTCTGTCAGCATCATCTGTAACAAATTCCTGTCGCTGAAGTTTTTCTTCATCGGTAAGAGTTCTGCTGTTCTGCATCAGCAAGGCACATACATCCAGATAGATAACATTGTTTCTGTGAATTGAAAGGTCTTTTGCAAAACTGCTCATGACCTTCCACCAGTTTTCATCATATAGCTCCACGTTATACTGACTTAGAACAGAATTCTGCAGCCAGCCAAAATCGGATTCAACGGACGCAAACCAATTGTTCATTTTGAAGTGCTGGTTGTCCGTATCCGAGAGCGTGACATCATATACCCTGACCGATACCGGAATCTCTTCCGCCTCCCCGGCAGCCGTCACGGTAACCTTACCAGAGTAGATGCCCGGCTGCTGTGCTTTCGGAATATAAACCCTGAGCCAGAAAGGCTGCGTTGTATCAGCAGCGATATCCAGTGACTCTGCCGGAACAAGCGTATCCGTGTACAGGTTGCTTCCATCCGGCGGAACTTCTATATCGCCGGAAACGCTTGCAGGAACCGATTGCTCTGCAAACACCTGAATATTGGATGCTGCAATCCGGCTCCCGTTTCCGACCAGGTCAGAAGCGGCCACGGTGAGATTCTGAAGCGCTTTCCCGCTGCGCACCAAAATCTGCGCTGATTCATACTCATTTCTTGCCGCATAAAGTGCAATGAATTTCTGAATTGTCTCCGGCGGCGTCGAACTTTCAAAAGCTCTTTCTGCTGAATTCTGGATCCAGATTGCCATATCACCTGTGGTGTTATTATTCTGACTTTCGTTTCCAGCGTATACTGGCACTCTCAGAAACGATCCAAGCAGCAGTATCGCCGCAAATCCTGCGCACAATAAACTTCTGATACTTTTTCTCATATTCTCTCCCATCCCTTGCATTTGATTTTCACACGCACCGGATACTTTGCTAAAAATATTATTCTTCTTATAAAATTTCCAAGAAAGAGAATATTTTGCGGGAATATTGTGTAATTATTTTGAGAGAATAAATTCAGTCTTGCAGAAACCGGCCAAATCCCGATCACATTGCATTTCAGGACCCTGTTGTTTATAATTGGCACTATACAGGTGATACAGGTGAATTACAGCATTCTTTATACTGGAACTGTACCTCACGGATTCGATATAAGACGGAGAAGATAATGGACAACAGAAAAATCGTCGTTGCTCTCGGGCGCAACGCGTTTGGTGAGACCTTCGCGACTCAGAAGGAAAATGTAAAAAAAGCGGCCAGAGCCGTGGCCGATCTGGTCGAGAACCGATATCAGGTCGTTGTCACACACAGCAACGGACCGCAGGTCGGAATGATCCGCTCCGCGATGAGCGAATATGCAAAACTGGACAAGAAGAGCGGGCGCACAGAGGCCCCGATTTCTGTGTGCGGCGCCATGAGTGAGGGTTACATAGGGTATGATCTGCAGAATGCGATCCGCGAAGAGCTGCTGAACCGCGGCATCTACAAGACCGTCGCCACGATCATCACACAGGTCCGCGTGGATCCCTTTGACCGGGCTTTCAGTGAGCCGACGAAGGTCATCGGCCTGCCGCTGACCAAAGAAGAAGCGGATGCCGAAGAAGAAAAAGGTAACTACGTGACAGAAGTCGAGCCGGGCGTTTTCAAACGCATCATCGCCTCTCCGATGCCGATCGACATCTATGAGATCGATGCGATCCGCACGCTCGCAGAAGCCGGTCAGGTCGTGATTGCCGGAGGCGGCGGCGGCATCCCGGTCATTCAGCAGGGATCACACCTGAAGGGTGCCAGTGCCATCATCGAGAAGGACTATACGGCGATGGAGCTGGCGTCACAGCTGGGCGCTTCCACGCTCCTGTTCCTGACCGGATACGAGAAGCTCACGATCGGAAAGGGCACACCGCAGGAAAAATCCTTTGACAGCGTGACCGCGAAGGAGCTCCAGTCTCTCATGAAGGAAGGCGTGTTCCCAGCCATCACCACGTTCCCGAAGGTTGACGCCTCCATCCGGTTCGTCAATGATGACCCGAACCGTCAGGCCATCATCACCAGCCTTGAAAAGGTAAAAGAGGCCCTCGCCGGTACGACGGGAACGAGAATCACAAAATAAACGTCATCCGGCCGCTCCGGGTACCGGGTGCTCCTGACAGATGCGGGTATGACTGCACGAAACGCAGCCATACCCGCATTTTTACGATTCTGTTCACGCACTGCAGCACACGGCACTACACAGCCGGCAGGTCCATGGCAGTGCTCGTCTTTTATGACAGACTGTCCAGGAATTTCTGAATCATCTCTTTTTCCCCTGACGAAAGTGTATATTCATACAGAACGCCGTCCGAATGAAGAATAATATGAGAACGGGAAGAATCCTGAATCAGCACGTCGGCCTTAATCCCCCCCTCACTGTTCATACGCAATGCTTTCACATCCGCTTTGACTGTGTCATCGGCCACTTTTGTTCCGGCCTGTCTGGGAAATATAACAGCCTCTGTCACCACCGTTTCATCGCCCCACGGTACCGGAACCGATTGAATGGATATCTCCCTGAAATCCGGCTCTGCTGTCACCGCATAATTGCTACCCGTGGCCTCTTCCTGCAGTCCCTCCGGTTTCAGAAGCTGCACGCCAAGTTTGTCTTCCAGTACTTCAATAGACGGGGCTGAAATTCCGTACATCGCGGTTCTGGCATTTTCCCCGGAAGGCGTCTGTACAGTAATGTTCAGGCTGATTTTACTCCCATCGGTTAATGTTATGCTGCCGCCCCGCACTGTAGCATTCTTTTCAATCATCCTGCAGAGCGCATCGCCATTTTCCGAGGCGGCCAAAGCGTCCGGTTTGTATTCCGTATGAATGGAAAAACGGTCCTGCCCGCTTTTACCGCCTGTAACCACGATGTATTCCCCGTCATACAATTTTCGCACACAGCCGAAACAGCTAAGAAGAATAAGACAGAGGAAAGAAATGCCTGCGAATTTCTTCATAGAGGATACCTCCTCTCAATGCAATCCGATGACAGCTGAGATGACAACAGCTGCGCAAGGCTCTTATATTTCGGGAGATATCTGACATCACGGCCGAATCTCCTTCTTTTCCTGATTTAATTTTATCAGACGAAAAGGTGCGGAGCAAGAAATAATATTTTACATCCTCTCAGGTCAACCGTACATTACCTTTTTCTCAAACTGTCCGAGTACATGCGTGTAGCGCTCCTCATCCTGCAGAAAGCTGATCCCGTGCGCGGCGCCGGGGAAAAGCTCCAGCTGTACCCGGCCGTTTCCGTCGCCGCCGCAGGCCTCGTATATCTCCCGCGAGCAGTCCGCCGGAACAAACCGGTCGCCTGTCCCGTGGACAAGCAGAATCGGAAGCTTCGAGCGTGCGGCCGAATCTCTTGCGTTGCAGGCTTCGATATTAAAATGCCCGAACAGCCTGGAAGCTTGTCTGATAAGGAACCAGACAGGTTTAATCGGATAGTTTCGATCCTTTGCGACTTTCAGGATGATATCTTTCGGAACGGAATACGGGCAGTCAGCCACCACACCTTTAACATTCTCCGGAAGATCTTCCGAGAGCGCCATCAGCACTGTCGCGCCACCAAGCGAAATTCCGTACAGCATAACCTGCACATCTTCTCCCAGCCTTTGTCCGGCAAACTCCGCCCACGCCTTGACATCCAGCCTCTCCCGGATTCCGAATGTGATCGTATTTCCGCCGCTCTTTCCGATCGCCCTCTCATCCGGCAGGATGATGTGATATCCCTCTCTTCTTAATAGCTGCATCCCGCCGGCGAAATCACGCACAGCGGCGCTCCTGTACCCGTGAAAGAGAAGTGCGCACGGCGCTCCGGGCTTCCCTGCGTAGTAACGCCCGAAAAGCTTCGTTCCGTCTTCACTGCGAATAAAAACTTCTTCATACGGAACAGCAAGGGCCGTCTTAACAAGCTGCTTCATCCTTTCCGCGTACGGGTCATACTGTTCTCCCTTCGGCAGATGCATCGGATCCGGATTCTTCCTTCCCCGCGTGCCGAACGCCGCCCGATAGACCGCGTACAGAAGTAACACGTACAGAGCCGTCAGAATGAGCACAAGAATGATTGCAGCTTGCAGGCAATGCATGGCACACTTCCTTTCCGGTAGTTTCCGGCATACAGTACAAAAAAACCGCCTGCGCACTGCAGACGGCCTAATAGCAGGGGTGGAGAGAATCGAACTCCCACCAAAGGTTTTGGAGACCCCTATGATACCACTTCACCACACCCCTGTGTGATAAATGAAAAGGGAACTAACCTCAATCCTGTTCCCTCAAAACTGCATATGTTCCATATCCTTTCCTTACCTTCCTGCGTTCCTTGATTAAGCCCTCGACCTATTAGTACTGCTCCGCTTCATGCCTCACGGCACTTCCACTCGCAGCCTATCAACCTCGTCGTCTTCAAGG
>OCTW013405473.1_pt1 | contig 26446 bp, 27 predicted proteins | sample 1539671 | NCBI WGS metagenome assembly OCTW01 (sample SAMN02144230, study PRJEB22623) | gut metagenome | biome: sheep rumen | host: Ovis aries | place: New Zealand | reverse complement strand
AGGAGAACACACTATGAAGAAGCAAGGTTTTACCCTTATTGAATTGATGGTCGTTATCGTGATCATGGGCATTCTCGCCGCCGTCGCAGTGCCGAAACTGTTCGGTATGATCGCTAAGTCCAAGGCCTCTGAAGTCGGTCCGGCTGCCGGAACCTACGTGAAGTTGCAGCAGGCATTCTATGCTGAACAGAATCAGTTTGGTGGCTGGTCTCAAATCGGTTATACAGCACCGGGTTCTGGCGAAACGACTAACTTCTTTTACGGAGAAAACTTTGATCACAGCACAACGACCGCTGCTGCGAGTGGCGTTGGTTGGGCTGCAGACAACAAGGTTGTATTGAACGAATGTGCTAAGGGTACCGGAATTACCAGCCGTAATGCTACTGGTGTTACTGACGCTAACTGGAAAATTACGGTTTCTGCAAATACCGCATCTGGCGGTGATGTGACGTTCACATCTGCTGTAAAAACCGCCAACTGTAGAGCTCTGACTCCGTCTTTTGAAGCTATTAAGTAGTTTTAAAATGAAATTGCAAAAGAGTCTTCCTTATCAAAGGGAGACTTTTTTGTATTTGCAAAAAAAAGCTCCCTCAAAAGAGGGTGTTTCTTTGTTTTAGTGGTGATACAAAATAGCTATTACTTGCCAATCTTATCGAAAGACGGAGTAAGCTGAGAACAGTTAGTCGAGGCTGTGTATCTGACGCTGTTGCCGTTGGTATTTGCAGTAATGGAAATTGACTAGTTCGCAGCCTCAATTGCAGCGCTAGCCTGTGCTGCGCAATCATTTAAAGCGACGAGGTTACGTACACCCCAAACCTTGGTTGCGCTTGAGAACGTGCTGATTGCTACTGTTTCGCCGTTAGCTGCAGGACTTGCGGCAAGATAGCCAAAGTTTGTCGTTGCACCTTCGGTTGATGCAGAGGTTGAACCCGGAGCAACATAACCAATCAGTTTCCAGGAACCAACTGCGTTAGCTTCACTCACATAAGCATCCTGCAACTTCACGTGGTTGCTGCTGTGATTGCCCTGTTTTAAAAAGTTTACGGGAATTTCGTAGTCTAAAGTATCTTCAAAAGCGTGTTAACTATATGGATGGAGAATGTTTTTCCATTCAGAAAAATGGAGAAATTCAGAATGAATATAGATGATTATTGTAGACCTTACCAAGTTTAATAAGCCAAAAGACAAAATCGTGAAGTATTCGCATTTGTCCAAGGAAAAAGTTCTTAGTTCAATATCACAAATGGAACCCAGCGCTTGTAAAAGCGTTCTTGGAATTTTATGGGCGAAAGGATGGGGTTGTGATCGCCTTGGACTATGAATTTAGTGCTCGGGTACTTGCGTGCTAAATTTGCGATTGATGAGAGTGTGTGCGCCAAGCGCTTTGTGTAAGCGGAATCTATTGCATCTGCTTTGCTATTGTAGATATTCGAAAATTCCTGCATCGGGAACTTTGTATCTCTGGTAGTCCATGTAATAAAGTGTTTTTGTGTAGTGTCAGCGAGGATGGTGTCTATTTTGGAAATCATTACTGCGTCGTCAAGTCCGTTGTTGTATAGGGCTTCGGTAAAGCCGATGTTTCTGATGTATTCGAATCGACGGTGTTCGAGACTGTCGGTGCCGAGAAAGAAAGTTGTGTTGTAGCCGTTGGTTGCAAATGTTTTGGGCAAAAATGTTGTGTCTCTGCGACCTGTGGAATCTCGTGTAATCGTTTGGATTAAATCTTCTCGTTCGGCGGTGCGTGTGCGGCTATACATGCGGTTGTGAATGCCTGCGGTTGTTTTGACTTCATCGAAAATTTCTAGCTGATTTTCGAAACGGTTAATGTCGAGTGGTACGCCCCAGCTTTCGACGAGTATGATGACGTTGTCTCGTGTTGTGTCGATGTAATTCCGCGTGATGGTAACGGAATCTGTGACGATGTAATTTTTTTTGAAATTGTCTGCGATTTCAGTTCTTTGAACGGGTTTTGGTGCTGTGCGTTCGAGATAATCAATTGTAGGAAACTGCGCTAATGGTTGTGCTGCATAATAATTAAGGGCGGCTAAATGGAGTATTAGCGAAATGAATAAGATGAAGCAGATTGTATTGAACTTAAACGGCTTTATTTTCCAAACCATGGCGATAGCGAGTCCGCACGTGGCGAATGGTAAAATGCCATACCATCCCGTGATTTGCATTTTTATGGCGAGTAGATTTTGTAAATCAATCCAGGCGATTGAATAAAGTAAAATGCATAATAGAACGAAGATGAGTGCGTATAAAGATTGTATCGGATTTTGTAAAAGTCTTCTCAATGTCGTTGACGCTTCGGCTTTGCTCAGCGACCTTGACAGTTTTTCTCTCACAAGAGTAATTAACAGTAACAGCGCGAAATATTCGTAGCCGAACAGCCCATGTATTATGTCTTGCCCTTTTTCGAAGGTAATCAAAAAGGGAACGATTGTAATGAGGGCGCTTGCGATTAGCGGGTAAAGGAGACGTTGCATTATTGGGCCTCCTTCGACAACGTATCGGCGGGCAATGCCAAGCGATATTTATAAAAGTTCATTTCGCCAAATGTGGCTAGGGTGTCTATTGTAACGCTGTCGTAATAATGCCTTTGCAGAAAATCGGCAAGGTTGGGCTCGTTTAATACAATTACGTTGTCGTGTACGACATCTTTGATTGGGTTGGTGATGCCGTATTCCTTCAAAGCTTCTGTGACTTCGGGTAGGTATGGAGTCCAATATCCGAAAGATACCGTATTGCGATAAATACCGATGGGCTCGGCCAAATAGGGCGGGTTGCGGTGATGGCTGAATCGCATAAATGCGTTCATGCTGAGCAAGAACATTTTATCGGGTTGCTTGTTGATATAGTTGAAAACTTGTTTGTAGTCAGTGGTGTCTTCTATAGCGATTGTACGAGATTTCCCAGAAGTTGGGTCGCGGACGATTTCGCCGGATGTTGCATATGAAAAAATGTTTGCGATGGCGATAAAACCAAGTACAATATAAATTGCTTTTTTAGGAACATTCAGTGAGAATTTGCCGAAAAGAGGAATGGTAAGAACGGCTGCGTAGAGCCAGAATCCGCTTCCGACGCGGTAAACTAATCGGCCTATTGCTAGCAGGTATGCCATTAAAGCCAGGATGATAAATAGTGATGCCCAAAGGTATAAAAATTTTTTAGGATTAGTTAAATAGACGAATAGGCATAGTATAAACCAAGTCCAGAAAAGTGGCGAATTCAGAGCGTTCCCTAGTGCAGAAAGCAAATTATGGGGAATTTTTTCTATTGGGTTTGTATCGCGGTATGGTGGGATGATGCCTGTATAGCGCATGAGGCTATCAACGGAAAAAACTTCGGTGTCGTAGAGAGTCCATTCCGTGAGCATGTGATAATCTTTTCCGGAAAGTCCGAGTTCTTCTGAGTCTTCGTAAACGGCGTTTTGGTTGTAATTGCTGTTGTCTCCTAAAATGACTCGTGGATTTTGAAATTTAATAAAGTTGCCGTATTCGGGGGCTTTGTAAATATTTTGGTCAAAAATGTGCATAGTGAAAGCACTTACGAAAAGAATCGCGAGGCTTGCTAGAACCTGAGTTTTTGCTTTCCAACAATCGCGGAGTATAAATAAAAGCCCGAGGCAAAAAAAAGGCATGCCCATGAGAAACGCCTGCCAACGCATCACAGAACCCCAGAGCATCAATGCAACGCCCAAAACAAAAGGTGCGGCCTCTGTAACACTCGCACGCACGTCATTGCGAGCCCCGTTAGGGGCGTGGCAATCCAGTGTTTTCTTTTTCGAAATCACTCCATATGCGAACAGCAGCATTCCCGCCGCACTCAGTATCGAAGCACATTGCGTAAACTGCACAACAAGATAGAAGTCGCTTGCGAAAAGAGCTATAAATAATGCGGTTAGAATTGTGCCCCAACGCTCACCGCATCGCTGTAGCAACACGTAACCGATGACGGTGAATGACAGAAATACTGCAAACATTTCGCCGATGTAATACCAGCCAATTTTAGGGAAAAGGTGGTACAGTGGCAACAGCGCGGAACCGTAAATCGCGTTGACGAAAATCAGGTGAGGGTTGTATTCTGTGCCCAGGGCGCCCGTGAGCCTTGCTGCCATAAAGTAGTCGTCGATTGCACCAAATTTAAGGTCTCCGAAAATGAGGCAAAGCGCAAGAAAGAACAGGTTAATGGCTATAGAATAAACAAGGGCTCTTTTAATAGGCATGTGGAAAATATATATTTTTTGAATATGATTCGCGTTTGTCATGTGCTTCACGGAATAGTAGGCGGTGGTTCAGAACAGGTTGTGCTGAACTATTGTTCCCGTATGCGCGATATTCAATTTGATTTGCTGTATCAGTACGAACCGAATCCGCAAATTTTGGAACGATTCAATGAGGCTGGAATCAATTGCATCCAGATTCCTGATAAAGTCCATCATCCGTTGAAGCATCTTTGGACGATGTATAAGCTTTTTAAGCGCGGTCATTACGATGTTGTTCATTGCCATTTAGATTGGTATATGAACAGCTATGTGTGCTTTTTAGCTATGCTTGCCGGCATTAAAAAACGTATTGCCCATCATCACCAAGCCTATGTTTCAAATTGTCATTCCGGCCCGTCGTTCCGACCTCCGAGCCGGAACCTTGCTGGGAACTTCAGCTCGTCATTCCGGGCTTTGGCCCGGAATCACCTTTGCTTTTTATTCCGCATACCCTGCAAATTATTCGCAACTTATTGGCTCGCTTGTGGTGAAGCCGCTGCGATTAACGGTTGGGGAAAAAAAGCAGTTGCCAAAGGTCGTGTGACTATTCTCCCGAATGCAATTGACCCGGAACGATATAGGTTTAATGAAAATGCTCGTAAAGAAATTCGTACACAGTACGGACTCAAGAAAGATGATTTTGTTATCGGACATGTAGGGCGATTTTATCCGCAAAAGAATCATGATTTCTTGATTGATGTATTTAATGAGGTTCACAAGCAAAGACCGATTGCAAAGCTTTTGTTGCTCGGTGATGGGCCTCTGCAAGACAATATTCGGCAGAAAGTTGAAGCGTTAGGAATAGCAGACTCTGTTATATTTGCCGGTTTACAAAAGGATCCGGCTCCGTTCTATAGTGCGATGGATGTATTTGCGTTCCCGTCGTTATGGGAAGGGCTACCTTTGACGCTTGTTGAAGCGCAATATTCGGGCTTGCCTTGTGTGGTAAGCAATAACGTTACCACAGAAGCAATAATAGCGCAAAATGTTTGCCCACTAGCACTCAAAGACACTAAACCTTGGTGCAAAAAAATAAAACAATTTCAGGCAACAAAAGTCAATCGTTCTATCGAAATTAATGACAACCAATACAACATCAACAATTGCTATAAAAAACTGAAATCACTTTATCAAAGTCCATAATTTCATAATCAGTTTTTTCCCGAAAAAACGAATCATAAAATTTGCAAAACGTTGCTTTGGTCCTATCCAAGATGCCGCATAATGGTGAATCGTGCGAGTATTTTCTGAAATCTGTATTTTACCGAATTCTGATGGTTTTGGACAAAAATAATCGGATGGATAAACATAAAAACCTTCAAATTCAATGATTCCAGGCCTCGGAATCAGTCCCTTTTCCAAAAGCATTTCAGAAAAATATTCAACAACTGTTTTTTTGTTGAGCTTCCCAGGAACAAGCTCAAAGTTCAACGCTTCATACAGGTTTAACATGTCTTTCAATATGCCAAGCCCAGGAGCACACGCGAATCCAAGCCCGGGAGCGCAGGCAAACGCATCACGATTATCTTCAAGGCCGAAAAAAGGGCCTTTTTCAAGGATGTCGTCTATCGGCTTAATGACTTCCACATCTGTATCAAAATAAATTCCACCATGCTCGTATAAAATTTTGAATCTAGCATAGTCGCTGACAAAGGCATATTTTTTATGCTTGTAGGCTTGTGCTGTATATGGAATCTCATTTACAGCAAAATTGTCTTCATTCCATTCCTTAATCTCGTAATCAGGGAAAAATTTTTTCCAAGATGCAATACATCTTTGCGCAAGAGGGGGTAACGCTCCTTGTCCGAACCAACAATAATGTATAACTTTGGGTATAGACATGTTTACACCTTAAAAAAGCTTTCTAAAACAGCGGCAATTTTGGAGAGAACCAAACAATAAAGAAAGTTTAATTTAGAGGAAGATACTTCATCACAAAATAGCTTTTCCAATGATAGAGCATTAACAACCATACTATGATTTTTCAAATAGATTTTCATTCCCATTCGAGCAATTCTATTTTTTATCTTACATATCGCAAACGGGGGCAAAACAGAATATTTCTTAAGAATATCTCCAATAAGGCTAGCCGCCATAAATTGCTGGGCAACATGATCAATGGATTGATTATTTCGACAAGCACTTAATTCATGTTGTCTATAAAAATATACAACGTCTGAAGTTGTCGCAATGCATCGACAAAAACAACAATAATGATAAATGAAAGCCCTATCTTCAGAATAACGAAGATTCTCTGGGAATCGTATATTTCTTTCCGTTATCACAGACGTTCTAAACGCATAGCACCATACTGTAAAAGCAGGGATATTAGTCAGCTTAAGCTTTTTCTTTTCCTTTTTTAAATTCACCAAGCGTTCTTTTCTTCCGTCTTGCCACATTTTTTCGGCATCTGCCAGAACAATATCTGCATCACTATGTTTTATGAGTGAATATAAAATGGCTAAAGCATTTTCATCAAGCCAATCATCACTATCTACAAAAGTTATATACTTTCCATGAGCCTGTTCTATACCATAGTTACGAGTTGCAGAAACACCCGCATGTTTCCGCCTAAAAAACTTGAGCCTAGAATCTTTTATTCGATATTCTTCGCAAATAGAGCACTCAACATCAGAAGCCCCGTCGGAAACAACAATAAACTCACATTCTTGCATTGTTTGGGTGACCAACGAGTCAAAACATGCTCGTAGATACTCTAGTGGGACATTATAAACGGGAATGATGACGGAAATTTCAATCATAAATCAGAATTCCTTTCTAATGTGGAAAGGGAATTTTCTGCAGAGAATGTATAGAAAAGGAAATCTGGAAAAAATTTTTAAAAAGAATTTATGAAATAAAGGCGTTTGAGAAAAGCATTTTTCCTTAGTGTATTTTTGAAAATCAGAAAGGTGTTTATTTGCTTTGTTTGGATTTCTTTTTAATTCAAACCAATAAGCACATAACAGTTGCCAACAGAGGGGCTTGATTAATAATGGTAGTAAGTCTTTTTCATCTTTATCCTTGAAAAAGAGATAGCGTTGCTCAAAAACTTCAAGAACATCCCATGGATGCCTTGTTGAGACGATGCTGCCAACTCGTTGATAGTAGTAATAAAGGATTTGAGATGTATAGAGAATTTTTTTTGAGTTGTAAAATAGTATGTAGGTGGTAAACTCATCTTCATGAAATTTTCCTACTGGAAAACGAATGGATTTAAACAAATTCCTTTTGTATATCTTTCCGCACGAAATTACGAATGCAATATGTGTTTTTCTAAAAAGATGAAATAGTGCATCTCTAGTGGAGTATGCTTTGACAATGACATTTTCTTGCTTCGCGCTGATTTTTCCATCAGTTTTCAAATTTTCTCCAATGGCAATATCTGCGTTTTCTTCAATTATCAAGCTAAATAGCTTTTCAACATATTTTTCATCCACCCAATCATCGCTGTCTACAAATGATATATACTCTCCTTTGCATACATCAAGTCCGGCATTTCTTGCATCAGAAAGACCTCCGTTTTTTTTGTGAATGACTATAATCCGTTTGTCTTTTGCAGCATAGTCGTCGCATATTTGAGGACTGTTGTCAAGAGAGCCATCGTCAACGAGAATGATCTCCAAATTAGTATAAGATTGGTTGACGATGCTGTCCAAGCAGCGCCGTAAATACGGTTCAACATTGTAAACCGGTACAATTACTGAAACAAGAGGCGAAGAACTTGTCATAGGCGATTAATTAAAAGTGTTCAGCAACGTTTCAAGAATATAATTTCCTAATGGTTCTGGGGCCCATTTAGAATTAAACTCTTCTAGAACATCTTGTTTTTTTATTTGGGGAAGATTTATAATATCGTTCTTGACTTTTTCCCAATCTATTGAGTCATTTTTCTTATAGCCCATTTCCTCCGTTTCAACGACCTCTTTGCCAAAAGGCTTATACCATTTCAAAGAAAGTTTATCCGTAAATATGGCCGTACCAACAATAAAGCTTTCAACGAATCTATTGGGAATACTTTTACGATAGCCAGAAATATTAATATTGTATTGAAATTTCGAAATGTGCTGGCAAAATTTTTCTATCGGAATTACCAAATTGGCCTTCTTTGATGCTTTAGAGTCAGCGTTCCCGTCAGAAATGATTCTAGCATCATAATCTGCACCCAATTTATTTAAAATATCTGCAATAATTTTTCTTTTTTCATTCGGATGTTGCATTTCGGTATAATAGCCCATCAAATCAGATTCGCTATTTACGTCAAGAATAGTAATATTTTTATTAGGCAGAGGTCCTTGAGCATTTCCAAAATAGCACATTGCTTTTTGTGTCTTATGTTCAATTTGAGATTGCTTATAATTGTCAAACCCCTTTTTCAATTCTTTGTAAGAATTCATTAAAGCTAATCTTCTAAATCCAACCATTAAGGGTTTTATTTTACTAGCGTATTCATCAATATCAGATATTACCGTTCTATTTCCATCTGCATAAATTTGATGAGATTCATAAGGGATGCACACGGAATCAGTGAGCATAAAGCCTTCTTTTTTTAACTCTTTTGGGCACTGCATTTTAAAATAACAATCAACATTGTTCAAATCATCAACATCGAATAAATATGGTGTATCAGCAATATCTATACAAAAATTTTTAATTCGCCCATTAACCGAGATAAAACCGCGTAAATTGTAACCTACTTTACTTGTGAATTTTTTCATCCCATAAGTAGCGATTAGACAAGGCTTTTGGCAAGGAAGAATTCTAGAAAGCGTAAAAGCCAAATCCGTCTGAAATTTTAATTTAATTCTTTTATTTTTTTCAAGAATATACAGAGCCAGAAGGAAATATTGAAAATAGCTCCACAAATCTGGAACATCCGTAATTACTATTGTTGGAATTTCTTTTTTCATCTATTATTCCATATCGTTTCAAAGTCAATATAGTTTTCCACCTCAATGGGGCGGAACGAACGTCCTTCTAACAGCATCGAGTAAACTATGTGCGATAAATACAACCCTTTGGGAGATTTAAATTTTTCGTACGCATTGCAAAACGCTTCGCAATCATCAAAGCAATATCCTCCCGCCGAGAAGAAATTTCCGACAATCCGTTTTTCAATGATATTTGTTATATAAAAATTGTCGTCTACGCAAACATAGCTTTTATGTTGCGGATTTACCCATGTAAGTTTTTCTAACGGATAGATGGCAACTGCGTTTTGAGGAATAATATCACAGCTGAACGAACAATCCGCATCTTTTATGAAAAAAGATCCCGAAATGTTTTCCGCTTTGATAGTTCTGTATATGGTTTCTGGTTGCGATTGCGTTGGTTTATCTAGTTCTACAAGTTTTGCATTTTTCATACCAAGCTTTTTAAATTCGCTCTCAAATTTTTTTTTCAAATTCCATTTAGTCGAATAATTCTTTAGAGTTGTAAAATAGATTGCAGAAATATTTTCCCTAAACTTTAGGGAAAGAATGGATTCGACGCAAAACAAAGACTTCTTATTCTTCCGAAAAAGCAAAGGCGCTTTTGAGCAAGAACAATCAAATTTCGCAGCAATAGGAACTATCAGGCTAAACATAGTCACCCCCATTCAACAACAACTCTATATTCTTTCGCAAAAAAACGTCAACGCGTTTGCTCCGAGCATACGGAAGAATCCTACAAAAATTGATAATCTGAAAAATTCGGTAATACTGAACATACCATTTGTATTGTCTAAAATGATTATCAACAAGACAGTCAATTTTTTTTAATATTAAACTCAGCCGAATTTTGTCAAACGATTGACGGCACATCAGTTGGGACCATCCAAAGCAAGTATCTTGCCTTATTTTGACAATATCCATCAAGGGAGATTCGATATAAGAATCTAAAAAATCAATTAAATAACAATCAGATCCATTAAATAGAATATTTGAAAGAGTTAAATCTCCATGACACAAACCCACCGGAATATCTATGCTGGTAAGAGAACGACACTCGTTCGCGACGCGGTTTAATAGCTCCTGAGATGTCTTATCTGTTGTAGAAATATTTTGACCAATAGAGTCTATTTTGTAGATTAATGTTTTAGGGCATATTTTTTTACGAGGCGAATGAGAAATCTCGTAATCTAAAAATTGAATTATCGTTTTAGCAAAATGTTGAATTTGCTCAAAGCCTGCTGTTTCAAAAAAATTTATGAAATTTTTTGAGTACACGTACTCCATTTTGCCTATAACGGAATTACTCTTTTTGCAAATTTCATATATGGCAGGAATCTTTATATGGTTGTTTGAAGGCGCATCGAATTGAGATTGTTTTTCAAATTGTTTAATCAATCGAGGAATATAGGCTGTGTTTGACGAGCCCTTTTGAAGGATGAGATTTGTTCCTTTCTGAACAATCTCAATAGAACAACCCGAATTTCCTTTTATCAAGATTTTCATATTAGAAAAAATGTATCCCTACGCACCTTATATTTGCCAACTTAGCAGATTCATTTCCGATAGATGTGTCTTCAAACGTTATAGCGTTTTCTGGTTCAACATTAGCTTTTTCTAGGACTTTCAAGTAAACATCTGGTGCCGGTTTCCCGTTTTTCACATCTTCTCCGCTTATAATAATATCAAAAAAAGCATTTAGGTGAAAAAAATCAAGAACATTTAATAGGTTTTGACGGCTCGCTGTTGATGCAAGGGCTATCTTAATGTTCTGCGTTTTGAAAAATTTTAAAATGGCAAGTAGCGGTTCATTCAAAACGATTTGATTCAAATTTTCTTTATAAAAAAGCGCCTTTTTTTGCTTTATAAGATTTCTTATTTTTTCTTCTTTTATTCCAAACGCATCCATCAACCCGTCAAACCGAACCCCAAAGTTTTTCTCATATAAGTCTTCTGAAAACGGAATACCAATAATATCAAATGCCATTTTGTACGATTTAAGGTTGGCGTTGAATGTATTTACCAACGTCCCATCAAAGTCCGTAATGACCAGTTTGATATCATTTGATGCAGGCATAATATTCTTTGATTTCTTCTGGAGTTCCAAATGAATGATATTCTTCTGTATGAAATAACTTTATTTTTTTATTCAACTTCAGCATCTCGTTATAAAGCAACGAAATATAAAGTTCTTTGTTTTGATATTCTGATGCGTTGAGCAAGATGTTTGCAGCCTGTAAAAAAACTGCATTTCTAGAGAAATAATATGCGCCACACAGGGCGTTTTCTGAAATGACTTGCTTTTCGGCAGTCTCAGTGACAAAACTATTTACGTCTACTTTTGCGTAACTGTATCTTGGTGAATTTGCCTTAAATGATACGAGTGCTCCATCTAAAGCTGAACCGTCTGTTATTGTAGAGTCCTTTATTGCTTGAAAAAAACAAGAACTCTTGAACTCTAGGTCGCAATCCAAAAGTAGTAACGCATCATTTTGCGGAAAATCTTTTGCTGCTAAATAGCAAGTTTCTGCCGCTCCTCGAGTCGTTTTTTCTATAAAGAGAATTTTGGAGTCTGGAAATATTTCATTTAAAAATGCATCTAGATGATATTTATCAGCGTGTTCTTTTCGTATTATAAAACTATGTTTAACAGCTATTTGATCTATCTGAATACTATTTAAAGCTCGTTCAAATAATTTTAATCCTTCGACCTCTATTAGAGGCTTAGGCGTTGTCCAACCCTGTTTTATAAAGCGCGAGCCTTCCCCCGCCATTGGCATTACGATTTGAAGTGTTTTCATTATCTATTCTTCCCGAAAAGTTTCCCTCGGATATCCGTATCAGGTAAATGTAGGAATTTCCAAATTTTTGCATAAAAAGGAAGATTATCATAGGGATTTATCCATGATGCGGCGTAATGGTGTATTGTATATGTATTTTCGGTTATTCTTTCTTCTCCTGTATAATAATTCAGTGGACAAAAATATTCAGGAGGATAAAAATATATGTCATCAAATTGTGTGATGAGAGTTGTCGATACAAATCCTCTTTTTTGAAGTATTTCAGAAAAAATTTGAACTACTGTTTTGAGATTATATTGTCCGTTTGGAAAAATAAAAGACTCTTTTTCATAGTAGTCTAGCATTTCTCTACATAAATCAGTTCCTGGATTACACGCAAAACCAAGTCCGGGAGCGCACAGCAGTTCCCTGTCCGATGCTTCCATTCCAAAAAAAGGCCCCTTTGATAAAATTTCATCTAGCGGTTTTATGACTTCCACATCGGTATCGAAATAGATTCCTCCATATTCATACATAATTTTGAAACGAGCATAGTCGCTAACAAATGCAAATCTTTTGCATTTGTACGCCTGCGCGGCATAAGGAATTTGGAAAACATCAAAATTATCTTCGTTCCACTCTTTTATTTTATATTCGGGAAGAAATTTTTTCCAAGAGGCTATACATTTTTGTGCCAACTCAGGGAATGATTTCCGCCCGAACCAACAGTAATGAATTATTTTAGGAATCATTTTTCCTCGTCAATGTTTAAAAATGCTCCTTTTTTTAAAGACTCTTTTTTTATCCTTTTATATTTAGGAATATTTAAGATGAATTTTTTGTAGCACAATAAGTAGTAAAAAAGATTATTGCGGTTAAATAGAATTTTTTTTAGGATTTCATATGTGTAAATCAATATGACTTTTCTTGTGGAAAAATCAAATCCACTAAGACGATGAATTTTTGAAGAAAAATCCATAAGGCATTTTTTTTCTCCAGAATCAACGCGATTCGCTCTATCATGTATAGCACTTGCGTTCATAACGACGCCAAGTTTATATCCGTTATATTTCAATCGATCCGCATAGTTGTTGTCTTCGCCATAATGGAAAAAAGCTGGCGAAAACCCTCCAACATTTTTAAGGCATTCTCTACTTATAAGCCAATGTGCAGCCATAATCATTGGAAACGAAACAACCCCTACATCTCGTTTGAAGAACAAGTCTTCACATATTTTTGTTTTTCTTGTCCACTGGCTAATACCTTCGCCAAAGTCAAAATCAAAATGTTCCTCGGTTCCATCCAACTGTATTGGCGACAACACTCCATATTCGGGATGTTTTTTTTGCGCGGATACCATTATGTCAAAGGTGTCCTTCTTCACCCAAGCATCTTGGTTTAATAGATAAACATAATCGTAATTGTTGTCAATTGCATATTGCAAGCCGATATTATTTGCTTGCCCGAATCCCAAATTTTTTTGACTTCGGACGAGGTGAACCGAAGGATAATTTACGGCTATGTAATCAGGAGTGTTGTCTGTAGATGCGTTGTCTATGATAAAAATATCGGAGTGCGTGGTTGAGGAAAGTACACTTTGAATGCACTTATCTATCCATTTCATCCCATTGTATGTAACGATAATTGTTAATAATGAATTGTTCATGTTTCTGAATCGCGCTTAATTGGTTGAAATGATTTAAAGAAGAAATGTATTAAACGAAACATAGTCATTTTTAGACAGATTATAATCCTGTATTTCACTTCGTAATATTTTAACAGCACGAATGGCTTATTGCTTTCGATCATTCTAAAAAAAATTTTTTTTATTTTTTGTTGCTTTTGAGGATGAAGGGTGCAGTAATGTTGAATCCATGAAAAATCTTTATTCTGCGCACTCACTTTCTTTCTATTGTTTGCGTGATAAATATAATTAAAGTTTTTTGAATTATACACAGATTGATTTAGTGGCAAAAGGGGTTCGTTGCAAAGTTGTAATTTCCATAGGACGTAATTAAATGACAACTGGTCCCTGCGAGAATACTCATTAATGAAAGACCACCATAATCGGTCAATTTCCATTACTTTGGGGCTGAGATGATTCCTGAATAAAATGCCCGTTTCGTTCAATCCTATGTTGCGGGGGAAATGATTTTTTTTTAGAACATTTGACCATCTTAAAATAGTCATTATAGATTCGTAATTCCAAAAAAATACAACAAACATTTCTTCATAAATACAGTTCCTTTCAGGATGAATTATTGAAGAAATTGGAATTTTTTTGTTAAAAAGATCGCTTGAGCGCTTATATATGTAATCTGTTTCAATTTGGATATTTGCATCCATCCAAATACTAAAATCATATCCTGGCAACAATTCTTCTGGATGTGTTTTTACCCATCGTGCAATTTTAATTTGATCTTTATTGTAATAATCTATAGGACGAATTTGCCATACACCGATTTTTTCTTCTTTTATGTCGTTTGAAAATAGAATATAATCAAAACGAGGGTCAACAACCTTTGGCTGAAGAATTTCGTCGTAATTGCCGACAATTGCGGTATATATTGCAAATGTGTTCATTTTGAATTACAAGTTCCCTTGATGTTTCACATTGTCTTCATTTTTCTTGAAATGATTCATTAGGAAATGTTTCTTTTCTTCATAGGGCAATGAAACCATATACAGGAAGTCTTTTTGGTGCTTTTTTTTGTATTCTTCCAAAGAGCATATTACCTTGCATGGGTTTCCGGCAGCCACAACATTGCTGGGTATGCTGCGATTTACAAGGCTGCATGCTCCAATAATTGTGTTATCTCCTATTTTTACGTTTGGCAATATTGTTGTTCGTGCGCCAATGAAACAGTTTTTCCCAATCTCGATAGTGCCATATATGACGGTTTCTGGATTCTCATTGGGTAGGTTGCGCAGAACTCTTGTTGCCGCATCATGGGTAATAAATGCTACATCAAAGCTAATTGTACTGTTGTCCCCGATGCTTATTAAGTAGGGCTCTGAAGAAAAAATAACTGGAGAAATCGGTGATATAAAACTTACATTTTTTCCAATTCGGACGCCTTTTGCTTTACCAATAGAAATAAAGTCTTCTTTGGGTGAAGGCACTTGTTGAAAAAAACGTTTAATAATTTCTCTTATCATAATAATTTATTCTACTTGTATGCAGCTTTTTTAAAGTCTCCACCACCTCATTTCTGCTTTTTTTAAATCTGTAATGCGGTAAAGACCTTTTACATCAATAAGAACTTTTTCGTTGTCGGCTAAATCTTTTCGGAATAACGCCTTAATATTGTTCAAAGAAAGAGCTTTGAATTCGTTGTGTGCAACAGCGACAATAACACAGTCTGCGTTGTGAACATCAATAAGTTTCGTTAAGGTAATACCATAATTGGACATTACTTCATCTTCGTTTGCCCAAGGGTCTACTACAACAGGTTTGATTTCAAATTCGGCAAGACGCTTAATAATGTCGCCTACCTTGCTGTTACGAGTGTCAGGGCAGTTTTCCTTGAACGTAAGTCCTAAGATTACAACATTAGACGTCTTAGGAGATTTGCCTGCTAAAACCATCTGCTTAATAGCTGAATCTGCCACATATTTGCCCATACTGTCATTAACCATACGACCATTCAAAATAATTTGGCTATGGTAACCTAATTTTTCGGCTTCATAGGTGAAATAATACGGATCAACACCGATGCAATGACCGCCAACAAGACCGGGGCGGAAACCGAGAGCGTTCCACTTGGTGTTCATGCCGTCAATGACTTCGTTTGTATCTATACCCATTCGATCAAAGACCATTGCTAATTCATTCATGAACGCAATGTTGATGTCTCGCTGACTGTTTTCAACAACCTTAACAGCCTCTGCTGTCTTGATGCTAGAGACGGAATAAGTGCCGGCTTCAATGATAAGATTGTAAATGTTTTTTATTTCTTCTAGGCTTTCTGCGTCCATGCCTGAAACGATTTTTTGAATATTTTCTAAGCGATGAATCTTATCTCCTGGATTGATGCGCTCTGGAGAATAACCAATTTTAAAATCAATGCCACATTTTAGGCCTGATTCTTTTTCAATTATGGGAGCGCAGACATCTTCTGTTACACCGGGGTAAACAGTTGACTCGAAAATAACAATAGAGCCTTTAGAAAGATTTTTGCCTATAATTTCACTGGCGTTAACGACTGGTTTTAAATCTGGAGTATGGTCTGTATTGACTGGTGTAGGAACTGCGACGATAATGCATTTTGCTTCTTTGAGTTTGTTTGGGTCACTTGTAAATTCAACTGTTGTTTTCTTGATAACATTATCGCCAACTTCCTTTGTTGGGTCTGTTCCGGATTTGTATAAGTTGAGTTTCTCTTTATTTAAATCAAAGCCAATGACATTGATTCCCTTCTTTGCAAAAGCGATTGCAATTGGCAGGCCTACATAACCAAGCCCTACTAGGGCTAGGTTTTCTTTCTTGTTGATTAGCTTTTGATAAAGAGACATTGCCTAATCCCTTTTAGTTGTTTCTATTGGGTTAATTTTTAGCTTGTTTATCATAGTCCCATTTTTTATTGTATTTTTTTATGCGTTTGAACATGCTATTCTATTTTTATGTCGGCATATCTATAGTTTGAGTTTCCCCAATTTTTTTGCCATATTGCAATGGGAATATTCTCTTTTACGTTGATTACATTTAGGGATAAAGCATGTGTGATGACATCGTAGTCTCGTAAACCATATTCAATTTCTTTGAGCCCTATGTTGAATCCTACGTGGTATATTCCTCTAGCTAGGTTGTGATTCTTTAATGTCAAATAGATTGTGAAAGAATCTTTCTCCTTTGGGATGTCATATACTTGAGAAACAAATGAACCTACTCGTTGATCTTCGTGATTGTCAATCATTAGGCCGATAGTAAATTTTTTTATTGTTGAATCATTCTTTTTTATTTTTACGTAAAAATTAAGGGGCTCTTCGGTCGCAAGATGCTCAATGTCGTTAAAGATGCCAACTTCAGTAAATTCTAGTTCTTTATTTGTCGGGTTGGGCCTGTGAGATGCTGAAATGTTAGTTGATTGCGAAAAAATTGTTTTGTAGGTATGTGTATAAAAATCAACAGCCTCTTCCACCCCTCCATCAAACGCGACTTGCCCCTGATTAAGCACAATTCCCCTCTTACACAAATTCTTCACCGCGCCCATGTTATGGCTCACGAACAGCACTGTTCTGCCTTCGCCACGACTTACGTCCTGCATCTTACCGATGGCTTTTTTTTGAAATTCGGCGTCGCCCACGGCCAGCACTTCGTCCACCACCAATATTTCGGGTTCCAGGTGTGCTGCGATGGCGAACCCGAGGCGCACCGTCATGCCGCTGCTGTAGCGTTTCACGGGGGTGTCCAGGTAGCGTTCGCAACCGCTGAAGTCTACGATCTCGTCGAGCTTGCGGGTAATCTCTGCACGGCTCATGCCCATAATTGCGCCGTTCATGTAGATGTTCTCGCGACCAGTCATTTCGGGATGGAATCCGGTGCCTACTTCGAGGAGGCTCGCGATGCGGCCCCGTGCGCGAATTGTGCCGGTAGTGGGGGCTGTCACGCGGCTCAGTAGCTTGAGGAGCGTGCTTTTGCCGGCTCCGTTTCTGCCGATGATGCCTACGACGTCGCCTTGTTCCACCTTGAAATTGATGTCCTTGAGAGCCCAGACGTATTCGCTTTCGCCTTTGTGTGCGCGGTCGTTGACTTCGCCTACTTTGAGGTAGGGGTCTTCGCGGCGTAGCACCTTTGTTTGCCAGAATCTGTTCAGATCATGGCTGAGCGTCCCGGTGCTCACTAGCCCCAGTCGGTACTGTTTGCTGATGTTCTCAAATTCAATCGCGGTCATGATATGTGTGTAATATAGATTAAAAGTCCTATGATGGAGACATTATATGGTGAATATGGCCAAATTTGGGCGTTTTTCGCTAGTTCCTACCGTGGGTATTGACAATGGCCTTTCTTGGTATTATATTAATTAGTGAACAAATGTTCTAGTGCTCAAAATTTTAGATTGCTGCGGTTTTTACGCTTGTCCGCAGGGAGGGTATGATGAAAAATAGTTACGTGGAAGGATGCTTTATTCCCCAAAAGAATATATTTTTGTTTAAAAAGTTGTTAAACTTAACAAAAAGTGATGACTTTGACGATAAAATGAATATATCAGAATGGATCCATGGTAGAGAAATTCGTGGCAAGGTAACGTTCTCAATTGCCGATGTAAAGGATGCGTTCGCCGAGCGTCCTGTTAAAAGCATAAATACGGAACTATCGCGCCAAGTGTCCCGAGGGCGAGTTCAGTCTGTTTATCGGGGGTTTTATGTCGTTGTTCCTGTTCAGTATCAGCTGAAGGGGGAAATTCCGCCCGTCTATTATGTTGATAGTCTTATGGATTATGTCGGCAAGCCTTATTATGTGGGGTTGCTGTCTGCGGCTACTATACACGGGGCATCACATCAACGAGCTATGAAGACGCAGGTAGTGACCATTGAACCGCGAATTAAGGCTTCTGGTAAGAATCCTTTTATTGATTGGAATTATCGAAAAGAAATCCCAAATGCGTTTGTTTTGAAGAAAAATGCCGAGATTGGAACGCTACGTTATTCGGGACCGGAGTTGACTGCGATAGATCTTGTGCAATTCTCGGCGCATGTTGGCGGTTACCAGCGTGCGGCCACAGTGTTGGCGGAGCTGATGGATTCTGTGAATATGGAGAAGGTGGTGGACCTCTTGCCGTTCACAACTGTTGCAACTCTTCAGCGCTTTGGCTATCTACTTGAGTTTGTACTTTTGAGGCAGAAACAGGCCGATATGCTTTTCCAAATCTTGAAAAAGCAAGGTTCTTGGAACAGTGTTTTATTGTGTAACGAACATGACAGACGGGAAAGTGTTCCGGTAAATCGCTGGCATGTAAATGGCAATATTGACATTGAGGTGGATGACTTATGATCGATCGCGCTGAATAAACTTTATTTGCACCCCCAGCCTCGCTATAGTGAGGATATTGATTTGGTGCAGATAAATCCGGGACCGATAAAGCCGATCCTATTCCGCTTAGGTGAAGTTCTTGACTGGATGCCGGATCGAGTTACGAAACCTAAACGCTATAACAATACAGTGCTTTTCCGGATGGAATCCGAGTTTCCTCCGGTTCAGCCGATTCGTTTGAAGATAGAGATCAACTGCTTTGAACATTTTAATGTGTTAGGCTTATGCAAAATTCCGTTTAGTGTTGATAGTATTTGGTTTAGGGGTGATTGCGAAATAACGACTTATGCGCTAGATGAACTGCTCGGTACAAAGCTTCGTGCTCTGTATCAACGTAAGAAAGGGCGTGATTTGTTTGATTTGCAAGTTGCGTTAGATAAAGGTCCTGTAGATGCTGGGAAAGTCATTGAATGCTATAGTCGATATATGGATTTTTCGGTTGAAAAACCGCCAAGCTACAAGCAATTTATGCAGAATATGGAATTGAAAATGCGTGATTCCGAATTTCTAGGCGATACCGAACTACTGTTACGACCCGATGCCGACAAATTTGATCCGGAACGGGCGTTCCAAATGGTTCGTGAATCTTTTATAGAAAGGCTTTCTGGCCGAAGAAAGTGATTTTTTTAGAAAAGGGGTCGAAATCAATCCCCTTACACCGTATCCATAAACGTTCTTTGGATCTTGTTGAACACGATAATTCCGAGTGCAAGGATGAATGCGGCAAAGCCCGCTGTGTAGCCGAGCGCAGCCCAGCTGAATTCGCCCACGCCGAGCATTCCGAACTTGAATGTTTCCATGATGCTGGTGAGCGGGTTTGCTTGCATCAGCATTTTTAGGCGTGGGTCTTCGATGGTACTGAGCGGGTAAATCACCGGAGTCGCATACATCCAAAGCTGCACGATAAATGTGAGCAAAAATGTGAGATCGCGGTATTTGGTGGTGAGGCTGCTGAACAGTACGCCGAAGCCGAGCGCGAGGGCTGCAATAAGGAGGATGAGTACAGGCGTAAGCAACAGGTAAATGTTCGGGTGTACTGGCGCGTCAGTAAAAATCAGGTAGTAGGCAAATACCAAGAAAAATAGCCCCATTTGAATGCTGAGGCGTACGAGGTTGCTTGTGACAGTTGCGAGTGGCACGACGAGGCGCGGAAAATACACTTTGCCGAACATGTTTGCGTTCTCGATAAACGTTTTGCTGGTCTGGTTCAAACATTCCGAAAAGTAGGTCCAGAGGCAAATTCCCGCGAGATAGAATAACGGTTGCGGGAGTCCGTCTGTGCTGATTTTGGCGATGCCGCCGAACACGACCATGAACATAATTGTGGTCATGATGGGCTGGATAAAGAACCACAGCGGTCCGAGAATGGTCTGTTTGTACCAGGTAACGATATCGCGTTTCACGAACATGCGGTAAAGGTCACGATACTGCCAAAGTTCCTTGAAGTCTACTTCGAGGAGGCTTGCCTTGGGCTTGATGACTGTAGTCCATTCGCTAGATTGTGTTGCTTGTTCTTGGGGCATTCTGCTATTTTGGTTTCTCGGTAGGTATGCGTGCAATATAGATTATTCTGCCATATGCTTAAGGCTAAAGATGGCGAATTCGCCATAATTAAAAATCAGCTAAGTCCTTTTTCCTGATTTAAACCCCTCTAAATTGAGGGGTTTGGTTTATTGAAAAGTGAAAAAATCCGGTTTAGGTTTGTTTTTATATATTTTATTAACGATGGACGAAAAATCGCAAATCATCTATATGCAGACTAGGCTTACGCGTCTTGCGGCGGAAAGGTGGAAAATGTCGCTTCCGCAGGTTGCAACCCTTTTTGAAGAAAAGGGGGTGTATCATTATATCGCGAAGATGTGGGATTTGTTCCATGTAGAGGGTGATTTAGCTGTACTTGACGATGTAAAGCAGTATCTTGACGCGAAGGGGGCTACCTGTGGTTGATTTATTGAATGATGGAGACATCCTTTACCATGGTAGCTTTTGCGAAGTACAGACTCCTGATTTACAGAAGTGCGCTCGTTATAAGGATTTTGGTCAAGGCTTTTACCTGACAACTGACAAGAAACAGGCCGAATCCTTTGCTAAAATTTCTACGCAGAAGGCTATAGAAAATGGCGTTGTCGCAAGTCAAAGATTTGGCGTTGTCTCTGCATTTCGGTATAATGTAGGCGTCAATCTTAATATCAAAATTTATGAGGCAGCTGATTCATCTTGGCTTCATTGTGTAGTTGCTCATCGAAAGAAAAACGTTTTCGCCGATGTTCTGGAAGATTGCTCAAAATATGATGTTATTGGGGGCAAAATTGCAAATGATGCAACCAATAGTACGATTGTGACTTATATGGCGAATGCGTTTGGCGAGATTGGCTCTGCCTCTGCAGATGATATTTGCATTCGGCTGTTACTTTCAGAGCGATTAAAGAATCAGTATTGCTTCAAGTCTAATGCCGCATTGAACCAACTGTCGTTTATGGGGAGTGAACGTGTATGGATGTAATGACTGATCGCATTAATGCAGCCATTGACTTGCTTACTACGATGGTTGTTGAAAGCATAGCAAAAGAGGATGGTTGTGATGCATCCGATGTTTTGCCTCGCTTTTTACGCTCGCATACGGGACAAATGCTCTATAATGAAAGTAGCAAGCTTTGGTGGGATGGCCCCGCATTTATAGAGGAACTATACCGTCAGGAACTATCTAAAACGTCCGCTCGCGCACAACATATTGCGGTGACTGGTTGATGCTGATGTAGATGCGGCCGATGTATTCGCCGATGAGCCCTAGCAAAAGCATGATCATGCCGCCGGTAAAGAGTATGGTGGCGAGCATGCTGGTGTAGCCAACGGGGACTTCGGGGAACATGAGTTTTTTGTAAATGACAAAGAGGCCTGCTCCGAAGCCTACGAGGGCGCAGAGAATGCCGATGAAGGTGGCGGCGCGGAGGGGCTTCACGGAGAATGCGGTAAAGCCGTTAATCCAGAGTCGAATGAGGCCTGTGAGGGTGTAGCCGGATTCGCCTTCTATGCGGTGGCGGTGTTCGACTTCTACGTTGCCGAGGCTCTTGGTGGCGCGGAAAACGAGGCCACTGATGTAGGCGAAGGGGTGGGGATAGCGCACGATTTCATCGGCGATGAATTTGCGCATGATAAAGAAACTCGTTGTGTGGAGTGTCTTGGGTTGGCCGATGATGGCTTCTGCCATTTTCTTGTTGACCCAGCTACCAAAGCGGCGGAACAGGTGCTGTGCGGAGTGCCTGTAGTAGCCGTAAACGACGTCGTAGCCTTCTTCGATTTTGTCGACGAGCTTGAAGCTTTCGCTGGCGGGCGTTTGTCCGTCGTCATCGAGGCTGATGATGTAATCGCCAGTAGCTTGTCCGTAACCAGCCATCAGTGCGCTGTGCTGACCGAAATTTTTGGCGAGGCAAATTCCCTTGATATGCGTGTCTTCGGCGGCAAGCTTCTTGATGACTTGCCATACGTTGTCGGGGCTACAGTCGTTGACGAGTACGATTTCGTATTCGGTGCTTGGGCGCGTGGCGATTGTTTCGCGGATTTCTTGGACGACAGCCGAAATTGTGTTTTCGCTACGGTAACAGGGAATTACAAAAGAGAGTTTCATCTAGAACCTTTGCTGAACGGATTCCCACTTGTTGCTTTGGGCGGACTTGGCGGCGGCTTGCATCATGGCGAGGCCTTCGAGCGATGTGCGGATGCCGCATACGTATTGACTTTTGAAACTGCCTGTGGCAAAATACTGGCTGAGGCAATCGGCGATGTCTTTGTAGTAATTCGCGAATGCTTCGATGAATCCAGCGGGGTGGCCTGCCTTGAATCGGTTGTAACGCTGCTGGTTGGCTATCTTGACGTCGCCGGTGCGGTCGCGGAGGCTAACGTTGCCGCGCAGGTCGCACGTCTTGAGCGTTTCGGGTTCTAGCTGGAACCATTCGGCGCTGCCTTCGCTGCCGTAAACGCGGATGCGCAGCCCATTGCGGTTGCCGAGTGCGGTTTTGCTGAACCAGATTTGTGCGCGGACGTTGTTCGTGTATTGCACGAGGGCTCCCACGTTATCGACGATTTGCGGGAATAGCCCGAAGGTTGTCTGGTCGGCCACGATGTGTTCGGGGCGTTCGCCAGTCAAAAAGTAAATCATGTTGTGCAGGTGACTGCCGAGGTCGAGTGAAATCTTCGGAATCACGGTGTCCTTGAGTCGCCAGCTTTGCGGCTTGGGCGGTTCGTTGTTTGCGCCCAGGCGCATAAAGCCTTCTTGCGGCATTTCAACTTGCACTTGCTGGATTTTTCCGAGCTTGTCATCGGCGATGAACTGCTTGAGTTCGCGGATCATCGGGTAACCGGTGTAGTTGTATGTGGTGCAGAAAAATCCTTTTGTCTCGGCAACAACTTTTGCTATGGCTTCGCCTTCGGCAACGCTTGTGGCGAGCGACTTTTCACAAATGACGGGGTAACCTGCTTTGAGCGCGTCGATGACGATGTCTTTGTGGTAGTCTGTCGGTGCGAGCACTACGACGGCATCGAGTTTGCCTTTTTCAGCTTGTAATAAATCTTGATATTTCGCGTACGTGCGTTCTTCGGAAACACCCCAGGTGCGGGCGGTTTCGCGGTTTGTTTCTGCGTGCGTGCTGAATGCACCGGCCACGAGTTCAAAATGGCCGTCCATCTGGCTTGCCGCCTTGTGGACTTCGCCAATGGCTGAATTGATTCCGCCTCCGATAAACGCAATTTGGTAAGGTTCTTTTTTCATCGTTTTTGAATATAGGATATTTCTTTTCGATTAGATGGCGGATCTGGTCCGCTATGGCGTTTTTAGTTGTCATTCCGGGCTTGACCCGGAATCTCCTTTATTCTACTATGATTTTGGCAAGTTCCGTCATTCTTGCTGTTTTGTCTTGCATTTCGGCTAGCGTGTCGAACTTGAAAAATACGATGCCTGCTTTGTATAAAAGCTTATCTGTAATTTGTTCGCCTGGCTTGTACCACAAAAATTTTTCGACGATGTTCTTTTGAATTTCTGGGGCGAAAGAGACGTTGCGGACAATTCCCTTGATGGCGGCACCACTTTCCGAGTGTTCGCCGGCTTGCTTATTGGACATAATGCAGTGCCTGAGCCAGAATCCTTGCGTGGGAATATCGGCGATGCCTGAAATGTCCATTCCTGTTTCAGCCATCACAATGAATTTTGGGTAGTCGATTCCGGTGGCGTATTTGACGAACTTGATGTACAGATCTCCTGGCGGTCGGCGACATATCTCAATGATGACTGGCGTGCCGTCTGCACGCTCGATGTATTGGATATGCAAAATGCCATCGACGAGGTGTAATTCGCGGGCGATGCGTTCGCTGTAGTCACGGAGCTTGGCGAGGCCCGCTGCACTTGTGGTGCTTGGCGAGTTTGCTCCCGAGACCATGTACTTGTTGAGGTAATACTGTTCGTTGTCGGAAAATGCAAATGCGACTTTGCCTTTCACGAGCATGGCGGAGAATCCATGGTTTGTGCCTTGTACGAATTCTTCGACTACAATGTGGTCTTGCCGGGTGCGGCTGCAGGCATCTTTGTAGGCCGCGCGAGCTTCTTCGATGTTGGCGGCTCGGTGGATGCCTTTGCCACCAGTCAAATCAACGGGTTTGACGATGATAGGGAAGGTGAGCTGCGCAATCGCTGTATCAAAATCTGTGGCGTTTTCCCTTGCGGAATCAGTGCCAGCGACTTTGACGGTAATCGCGCGTGGTGTCGGTATTCCGAGTCTTGTTGCAAGTGCGCGGTACTTGTCCTTATGGTGTAGCTCAAGGCTTGTCGCATAGGAATCATGCCCTGGCAATCCCAATTTTTCGCAAACGTAAACTGTTGAAAGCAAAGCGAAATCGTTGCATCCGGAACAAACGGCTTGCACGCCTTCATTGCTGGCTAGTTCTAGCATAGCGTTTTTATCGCTGAAGTCTGCAAAAACGGTCTTGTCAGCGTAAGGGTGACCGAGTCCATCGCGGTTGTTACCCGTGGTGATTACGTACCAGCCGAGTTCATGTGCCGCTTGAATGAGCGGAATTTCAGCATGGCTGCCGCCTAATAGCAAGAGTTTCTTTTGAGGATTGCTTTGCTCCATTTCTTTTTACTTCCCGAAAAATTCCTTTACTTTATCACACACGAATTCCTGATCGTCTGGCTTTAATCCGTAGAACATGGGGAGTCGTAACAGACGGTCGCTTTCGTGGGTGGTGTAACGGTCTTCGCCATTGAAACGTCCGAAACGTTTACCGGCGGGGGCGTTGTGGAGCGGCACGTAGTGGAATACTGCGAGAATTCCATTTTTGACGAGATGCGCAATGAGTGCTGTTCGTGTTTTGAGATCGGCGACCTTCAGGTAGAACATGTGAGCGTTGTGGCTACATTCTGCCGGAATGTACGGGAGCTGCAAATCGCCTGCATCGGCGAGAGGTTGTAAACGTTCTCGGTAGGCCTTCCAGCTTGCCATGCGATTGTCGAATATCTTTTGAGCGTTTTCGAGTTCTGCGTAGAGGTAGGCTGCGTTGAGTTCGCTCGGCAAGTAGCTAGAGCCGAGTTCGACCCATGTGTACTTATCGACTTCACCGCGGTGGAATTGCACGCGGTTTGTGCCTTTTTCGCGGATGATTTCGGCGTGGTCGGAATACTTTTTGTCGGCGATGAGAATGGCTCCGCCTTCGCCCATGCTGTAGTTCTTTGTCTCGTGAAAACTATAGCAACCAAAATCTCCGAGCGCCCCAAGCGAACGACCTTTGTAGGTGGCCATCATGCCTTGCGCGGCGTCTTCGATGACGAATAAATTGTGCTTTTTAGCGATGGCGTTGATTGTATCCATTTCGCAGCCGACGCCTGCATAATGCACGGGGACGATGGCGCGAGTCTTCTCTGTGATGGCTTCTTCAATCAGCTTTTCGTCAATGTTCATGGTGTCTGGACGGATGTCCACAAACACGCATTTTGCACCGCGCATGGCAAAAGCATCGGCTGTCGAGACGAACGTGAACGACGGCATGATGACTTCGTCACCGGGCTGGATGTTGCACAAAAGTGCGGACATCTCAAGAGCGTGGGTGCAACTTGTGGTGAGCAATGCGCGGGCGACACCCGTTTTTTGTTCCAGCCAGGCGTGGCATTTCTGGTTGAATTGCCCATCGCCGCAGATTCGGCCACTTTCAACGGCCTTCCGTACATAATCAATTTCAGGCCCCACGAAGGGAGGCTGGTTAAAAGGAATTCTCATTGCTCTACACATCCCTAATTGTTTACAAAGCGTAATATATAATTTCTTTGGGAGTGTAGAGCTGCAAATTTTTAATACCTTAGCCCGAATCCGTACGGGTAGAGTCCTTTTTTCCCATCGCCAACGTTGATCGGGATTTGCTTGGCGTCTTTGGGCCAAGTGTGCGGGAGCTT
>OCTW011601298.1_pt1 | contig 26448 bp, 23 predicted proteins | sample 1539671 | NCBI WGS metagenome assembly OCTW01 (sample SAMN02144230, study PRJEB22623) | gut metagenome | biome: sheep rumen | host: Ovis aries | place: New Zealand | reverse complement strand
CGGGGACGTCGGTGTCCGGGCCAATGTGCTTGACGAGCTCCGTCATGAAGGACTGGCAGAAGCGCATGACCTCGTTGTCGGACTTGCCCTTGGGATCGAAGTCCGAGCCGCCCTTCGCGCCGCCCATGGGAAGGGTGGTGAGGGAGTTCTTGAAGACCTGCTCGAAGCCCAGGAACTTGAGGATGGAGAGGTTCACGCTGGGGTGCAGGCGCAGGCCGCCCTTGTAGGGCCCGATCGCGGAGTTGAACTGGATGCGGTAGCCGCGGTTTACCTGCACCTTGCCGGAATCGTCAACCCAGGGCACGCGGAAGATCACGATGCGCTCGGGCTCTACGAGGCGCTCGAGGAGGCCGGCCTTCTCGTACTCGGGGTGCCTGTCGAGGGCAGGCTGCAGGGTGGTCAGAACCTCCTTCGCGGCCTGGATGAACTCAGGCTGGTCAGAGTAGCGCTGTTCCAGATCGGCAATCACTCGCTCGGAATAGTTCATGTGCTAATCTCCTCTCCGTCCACCCGTGGGCAGACGACGCTTACGAGACATCGTAACCGGTGCAAAATCAGAATAGTTATTTCATGGGTTCGAAACGGTTTCGCGCGGTTTCGCGTAACAGAATGTACACGCAGGCGCAATTGCGGCCAACGCACTGCCCATTTTGGCCCGCCGCGCCACAGCACCCCACGCGCTCAGCACGCCTGCCACGTCGAAGGTTGTCTTCCAATGTAGTTGCAAGATGCATAAATGCACAGGCGAGAAGTGCCGCACCTTGCGAGAAGAGCCACGCCTTTCTCGCATCGCATTCGGAAAGACCGATGGTCTAGATTCCCCGGCGAAGACCGATGCGACGCATACCAGAATGGACAATCGCCCACCGGCCCGCTTGCGCACTTGCCACAAGCGCGGTCAACGCAAGCTTACTCGGCGACGAGCCCCATCTCCTCCAGGCCGCGCGCTATCGCTGCGCGCATGAGCGCTTGGGCCTCCTCGACGTTGTCAGCCTCAACGTGCACCTCTACGTTCTCCATGCCACATCACCCCTGGTGCATGGTCGCCGCACGGTCACGCGGCATGGAAAAGGCCCCGCCGTGGTGGCGAGGGCCTGAAGCGTGGACGTATTCTTGGACCGGCTAGGGGCGCGCGGCCTCCTCCTCGGCGAAGCGCTCCATGATTTTCTGCTCTAGCTCGTCATGTGAGAGCGACTGCCCGGTCTCGTCCTTAATCTCAATTACGAGACCTGCCTCTCTGCGGAAAAGCCTGGCGTCGCTGTCAGAAAGCTCCGAAAGACGCATGCGCAGCAATGGCGCATATGCGTCACCGGCAACGCCGTCCATGGAATCCTTGACCTCACGCCAAACGCTCAACGCTTACTCCAAGCCTCGTCTTGTACGCATCGAATAGCTTCTCATCGATGTCGTAGTGATCTATGAGCTGCTGCACGTTCTGCTCGTTTACATCATACCCGCCAGCAGGCTTTCCAGTAATGTTGAACTTAATCAAAGAGCCGTCGTGGCACGCTATTACGCCGAACCCTGCCCCATTATTGCGAAGGCTGTTGATGTCTGCCACCGACGGAGCGCCGCCGTTCGGAGTTGAACGGCAAGACGGAAACGTGCCGTCGTTCAACTAAATATGGCTTGTTCGCGCCAACCTTCTGGGTATCATCATCGATAAGATGGGCGTCGGACAGCTTGGGACCGAGGGGGGCGACATCATGGACTTCTACGGCGTATGCATCCTGATTCTTGTGCTCTATGGCATCGGCCTTCTTATCGGACTGATCCAGGCCGCGGCAAACTCTCGCGCACGCGAACGTCAGAAGATGACGCCAGAGGAGCGCGCCAAGGCGGAAAGGCATGACGAGGACTACTATCTCATGATGGCTACTCATGAGTACATGACGGATCATCATCACTAGTCATCGTGATATGAAGACACGTAAAAATGCCCTCTCACAATCCAACTAGTTGTGCCGATTGTTAGATCGACGGTTGCCCAAACCGTCTTAGTACCCTATACTTTCAGAGCGGCTCCGGGGTGTGGCGCAGTTTGGTAGCGCATCTGCTTTGGGAGCAGAGGGTCGCTGGTTCGAATCCAGTCACCCCGACCATATGCGGCGGTAGTTCAATTGGTAGAGCAGCAGCCTTCCAAGCTGCCTGTTGCGGGTTCGAGTCCCGTCCGCCGCTCCATTGCGCATGAGGCCACGGGGCAACCCGTGGCCTTCTTTTTATCCGGTCCCACCACCCACCGCGCAACGCGGCATCCTCGTCCCGCCCTCCCCTGCCAACGCATGCCAATGGCGCTAGATTGTTTACAAGGCGATGGATGGGAGTCGAACCAGCATGAACGAAGGCCTTGGCAGGACGCTCGTGATAGCGAACCCAGTGGCACACAGCGGCAACGGAGCCGCGGCCGCCGAGCGCGTAAAGAGGTTCTTCTCGTCCTACGCGAACGCGACCGACGGCTTCGAGCTTCGCCTTACCCAGGCACCGGGAGACGGAATGCGGATGGCGCGGGAGTCCGCCAGCTTCGACACGGTCGTCGCGCTTGGTGGCGACGGCATCATCCACGAGGTCGCAAACGGCCTCATGTCCGTGGCACAACACGAGCGGCCGGCACTTGCCGTCGTCCCCGTCGGTTCGGGAAACGACTTCGCGCGCACCATCGGCGCCGCCACGAACGACCCAATCGCCGCCCTCGGGCAGATCCTGCGCGGGCGCAGGCGCAAGCTTGACCTTGGACACGTCGCGAGCGATGCCAGCGAGTCCGCCTACTTCGTGCAGACGCTCTCGTTTGGGCTCGACGCCGCCATCGCCCTCGACACGACCGACCGTCGCGCCGCGCAGACGCACCAGAAGGGATCCGGGCTGTTCGCGACGTCCGGCGTCAAGATTCTCTCCAAGGTCAGGGGTGAGGCCTCCGGCTATCCCTCGCGCGTCACCATGGACGGCGAGAAGGACGTCCGCCTGAACTCGATCGTGTTTGCCGTGCAGAACGGCCCCACATACGGCGGCGGCTTCAGGATTTGCCCGGACGCCGACCCGTACGATGGCAGCCTCGACATCTGCTACAACGTAAGCGTGCCCGCCCTCCCCCATGTCCTCGCGCTGTTTGCCCTTGCACGCACGGGCAGGCACGTGGGGTCACGCGCCATCGCCGCAAGGAGGGTCAGGCATCTGCACATAGAGTTCCTGGAGCGCGAGCCGCCGTGTCAGGTGGACGGCGAGCCGCTCCATGGGCGCACGTACGACGTCGAGGTGCGGCCGCGCTCGCTCACGCTCATAGCACCCTCACGCTCATAGCACCCGCGTGGTAGACGGCTGGCCATAGTAGGCCATCCACCGCTTTCGCCTGCGCTGTCGCCCCCAGACCCCAAAGACTTCCATGCAAAAGGGGACGCCCTTTCGGACGTCCCCCTTGGTTGCGTTAGAGCCTGCAGCCTCGCTCCGACTACTTCTGTGCGGCCTGGAGCATGACCTTGACCTCAGTGGCGGTCTTCAGCTTCATGACCTTCTCGGTCAGGGCGTCGGCCTCCTCCTTCGTCCACTCGGAGATGATCTTGCGGGTGCGCAGGATCGACGGCGCGGACACGGAGAACTCGTTCAGGCCGAAGGACAGCAGCACCGGGATGAGCAGCGGGTCAGCCGCGGCCTCGCCGCACATGCCAACCATGATGCCCTTCTCGCGGCCGGACTCGATGATCCTCTTCAGCGAGCGCAGGACGGCCGGCTGGTACACGGTGTACAGGTAAGAGACGCGGTCGTTGCCGCGGTCGGCGCACATGGTGTAGCCGATGAGGTCGTTCGTGCCGATGGAGAAGAAGTCGCACTCCTCCGCGAGGTCGTCGGCGATGAGGGACGCGGCAGGCGTCTCGATCATGGTGCCGACCTCGATGTCCTTGTTGTACGCGACGCCGCGCTCGTCAAGGTCCTTCTTGCACTCCTCGACGAGGGCCTTCGCCTGACGAACCTCATCCAGGGTGGTAACGAGCGGCAGCATGATCTTGACGTCGCCAAACGCGGAGGCGCGAAGCAGCGCGGTCAGCTGGACCTTGTACTGCTCGGGGTTGTTCAGGCAGTAGCGGACGGCACGGAAGCCCATGAAGGGGTTCTCTTCCTTCTTCAGGTTGAGATACGGGATCTCCTTGTCGCCACCCACGTCGAGCGTGCGGATGATGACCGGCTCGTCCTTCATGCGCAGGGCGACCTTCTGGTAGGCGGCAAACTGCTCGTCCTCGGTCGGAAGCTCCTTCGCGTCCATGAACAGGAACTCGGAGCGGAAGAGGCCAACGCCTTCCGCGTCGTGCTCCGCCGCCACGTTCGCGTCATCCGGGTTGCCGATGTTCGCGACGAGAAGGACCTTCTCGCCGTCGCCGGTGACCGTTTCCTTGCCGCGATAGGCCTCGAGGGCAGCCTTCTCCTCGGCGTAGGACTTCGCCTTGGCGCGATAAGCCTCGAGGACGTCGTCCTCCGGGTTGTTGATGACCTTGCCGAGGGTGCCATCGACGATGACCATCTCGCCGGACTTGATGTTCTTCGTGGCGTCCGCGACGGAAAGGACTGCGGGGATCTCGAGCGCACGGGCGATGATGGCGGAGTGGGAGGTGCGGCCACCGGTCTCGGTGACGATGCCGGCAACGTTCTCCTTGTCGATGTCGGCGGTCATCGAGGGCGTGAGCTCCTCGACGACGACGATGGAGTTCTCCGGGAGGGACGAGAGGTCGACAACCTGCTTGCCAAGAAGGTCGGCCAGAAGACCGGTCTTGACGTCGGCCACGTCTGCCGCGCGCTCGCGGAAGAGCTCATCGTCCATGTTGGAGAACATGTTGAAGTACATGTCGTAGGCCTCGCTCACGGCCTGCTCAGCGCACATGCCGGAATCGATGGACCCGTTCACCATGTCCTTGATTCCCTCGTCCTCGGCGAACTCGATGTGCGCGCCCATGATGGCGGCGGCCTCCTCGCCCACCGACTGCTTCATGCGCTCGATCTGCTTGTTCGTCTGCTCGATGAACTTCGCGAGAGCCTCGTTGTAGCGGGCCTTCTCGGCCTCCGGATCCTCGGGCTTCGTCGGGGTGAAGGACAGGTCGGGTGCGACCGCAACCTGCGCGACACCAATGCCGTAGCCGTCAGAAGCATTTACGCCTTCGAACATCTAAACCTCCCATTTGCATTGCCAGGTATCCCATGCACCTATACGTCTGGCGGGAGCTCCCCCTTTGCCCCCGCCAGATAACATGGCTCTTCTCGCGCTACTTGCCCTGCTTCGCGATGATCTCGTTCAGGTTCTGGTAGACGCGGTCGATCGTCGCGCGCTTCGCGATGCCCTTGCTCGCCGCGGTCGCGGTGCCGCAGGCGGAGGCGAAGCGGAGCGCGGTCTCGTAGTCTGCGCCCTCCTGCACCTTTGCCACGAAGCCGGCGACCATGGAGTCGCCCGCGCCGGTCGCGTTGACCAGGCGGATCTTCGCGGTCGGGACGGTGTGGATCTCGCCCTTCTCGTCATACAGCAGCGAGCCGTGGCCGCCGCAAGACACGATGACGTTGCGGGCGCCGCGCTCGTGCAGCTCCTTCGCGAAGGGGATGCACTCCTCCGGGGTCTCGGGACGCGCGTCGAAGATGCGTCCGACCTCGTGGTTGTTGGGCTTGATGAGGAACGGCTCGTCCTCGAGGGACTCCAGCAGCAGCTGGCCGGGGGCGTCCACGACGAAGCGGATGCCGCGGCCCTTCAGCCTCTTCATGATGATGCTGTACATGTCCTCGGGAAGCGACTTCGGGATGGAGCCGGTCAGGACCAGCGTGTCGCCCTCGCCAATGTAGTCGATGCGCTCAAGCAGCTCGTCGACCTTCTTCTCGGAGATCTTGGGGCCCATGCCGTTGACCATCGTCATGACGATGCCGTTCAGCTTTACGTTGATGCGGGTGAAGCCCTTGTCCAGACGCACGAAGTTGGACGAGATACCGTTCTTCTGGAGCGTCTTGACCAGGTAGTCGCCAGTGAAGCCGGCCACGATGCCGAAGGCGACGTTGATTACCTTAAGCTCGTTGAGCAGTGTTGAAACATTGATACCATTTCCGCCACAGTACAGCTCCTCGCTCGAGGACCTGTTCGTGAAGCCCATGTCAAGCGTCAGCGGATGCATGACATAGTCAATAGCCGGGTTCAAAGTTACGGTGTAAATCAACGTAGGCTCCTTCCAGCACACAATTTGGCTACATTATGACTCAAACGACCTGCCCCGACATCGTGAAAAAAGCTAAAACCCTACATCGCATTCAACAATAGGCCAGAAACGTCGCGTTTTCGCCAATATCTCGCAAACAGCTGCCATGAATCGGAGAAGGGCATGTACACGGACTAGTGGTCAACTCGGCAGGCACCGCCCACATGTTGCGGCACGCGCCGTGCCCCTCTGGCGGCCTTCCCACGCCCTTCTCGCCCACGTTCTTGGCGATTGAGCCGGCCGCGCGCGCCCACTTCGTGCTACTATCGACTACGCGCTCCCTTAGCTCAGCTGGATAGAGCATCGGTCTTCTAAACCGCAGGTCAGGCGTTCGAATCGCCTAGGGAGCACCAGAATGCGACGGCAGGCCGGCGCCATGTGGCGCCCGACCTGCTTTTTTGTTGCCGCCGTACCGGCACCTGCAGACAAACTGCAGACAATGCGGCTGCCGGCCATGCCACGCGACCGCACTACGCCAGGGCGCGCTCCACGGCGGCAAGCGCCCCTATGATCGTCTTTCCGTCCTGGATGAGGCCGGCGCGCGCCGCCGCGAGCACGTCCCGCACGGGGAGCCATACCACGTCCACGAACTCGCCGTTGTCCGGCCGCGCCGTCCCGGCGGAGAGCCCGTGCGCCAGAAAGACGCTCGTGGCCTCGTTCGTAAACCCGATCGAGCCGGCCGCCCGCGCGACGAACTCGAGCCTTTCCGCCACGAGGCCCGTCTCCTCCGCAAGCTCGCGCGCGGCACAGTGCGCGGGGTCCTCCCCCGCGTCCAGCTTTCCGGCGGGAATCTCCAGGCTCATGCGGCCCATTGCCACGCGGTACTGCCGCACCAGGCACATCCTGCCGTCGCGCACGGCGCACACCCCGGCGCCCCCGTTGTGCCACACGACCTCGCGGTATCCCGTCGTACCGTCGGGAAGCGCAACGTCAAGCGTTCGCACGCGAAAGATCTTCCCGTCCCACACGCGCATCTCGCCCACGACGCGCTCCACCAGGCGCGCATCGTCGCGCAGGAGCTCGCGGATGCGCTCGAGCCCGTCCGGCGAACCTGCCGCCGCGCCGCCGCAAGCGCCATCCACGCCGTCGCGGGCGCCTTGCGCCCGACCGCCCTCGTTCTTCTCGCCGTCCATGCAGGCTCCTCCCCCGTCGCGACGCCACTGGCCGTCGATCAATGGTATCGCCTGAAGGGCGCGCCGACGTGGGTTTATTTGGTAGATGCGCCGCCGACGGACTCGTGAGTGCCGTTTGCGGATACGATGCCAACGCATCATTTACAGATTTGATTGGAAGTGCATATTGGCAGACCGCCATCACCACAAGAAGGACCGCGAGGGCGCGGCCGCCGTTCGCGCGTCGCAGGAGGCGCGTGGCCCACAGGAGGCGCTCGCGGGCGAGAAGAACTTGGCCTTTGACCAGCTGGGCCTGAGCCGGGAGGTGCTGGACGCCGTGGCCGAGATGGGCCACACGCAGCCTACCCCCGTGCAGGCGCAGGCCATCCCCCTCGTGCTTGCGGGCAAGGACGTGCTGGCCGCGGCGCAGACCGGCACCGGGAAGACGGAGGCGTTCCTGCTTCCCACGCTCAGCCGCCTGGGACACGCCGGCGCGGGGGCGGGGCCGCTCATGCTGGTCATCACGCCCACGCGCGAGCTTGCCCAGCAGATAGACGACGTCGCGCGCACCATCTGCGCGCACACGGGGCACCGCACCGTGACGCTGGTGGGCGGCGTCGCGTACGAGCCTCAGTACCAGGCGCTGGCGCGCGGCTGCGACGTGCTGGTGGCGACGCCGGGACGCCTGCAGGACCTTCTGGACTCTGGCCACGCGAGCCTCGACCACGTGGGTGTGCTCGTGCTGGACGAGGCGGACCGCATGCTGGACATGGGCTTTCTGCCGGCCGTGAAGAAGATCGTGGCCCGCACGCCGTCCGAGCGGCAGACCCTGCTCTTCTCGGCCACGCTGGACGACGACGCCATCGCGAGCACGCGCTCGCTCGTGCGCGACCCTGCCCACGTGAAGATCGCGCGCAAGGGAACGCCGGCGCAGACGATCGAGCAGTTTGCGCTGGGCGTCTCGCCGGAGGCGAAGAACGCCGTGCTCGCGGAGGTGCTGCGCCGCGAGGGCGCCGAGCGCGTCATCGTGTTCACGCGCGGCAAGCACCGCGCGGACGCCATCTGCCGCAAGCTGCGCAAGGCGGGCTTTGCGTGCGCGCCCATCCACGGCAACCGCACGCAGCGCCAGCGCGAGAACGCGCTGCGGAGCTTCCGCGAGGGAGCGGTGAACGTGCTGGTGGCGACGGACGTGCTTGCGCGCGGCATCGACATCCCGGACGTGCGCTACGTGGTGAACTTCGACGTGCCCGGCGACGCGGAGGACTACATCCACCGCATTGGCCGCACCGGACGCGCCGGCGAGTCAGGCTGGGCGCTGACCTTCGTGACGGAGGACGACTACCTGGAGCTTCGCGACGCGGAGGCGCTCATGGGCAAGGTCGTGCCCGACTACCCGCGCGCCGAGGGCATCGACCTGGGCGCGGAGCCGCTGCGGCTTGACCCGACGCGCGACCCGCGCCAGAAGCTCCCCGGCAAGAAGGCCCGCAAGAAGATGGCCGAGGAGCGCGCCGCACGTCGAGAGGCGCGTCGCGCGGCCGGCGAGCAGGCGGCGGGCGGGCGCGGGACGCAGGTGAAGGCTTCGAAGCCGAAGAACTCGAAGCCGAAGGCCGTGAAGAGCGCACGCACGCCCCAGAAGTCGAGGCGTCGGAGCACCTCGCGCGACGAGGCGATGCCCTTTGGACCTAGCGGCAAGCCGAAGCGCTCTGCCGCGAAAAAGCTGAGCCGCCATCCCGGTGACCGCGGCGGCAGACGCGGATAGCGCGCGGCCAAGAGCGGTCGGCGGTGCGGGTTGGAACCGCTCACTATCTGACTGGAGTGCGATCTGTCAGAAAGTTGGAGCTAAAAGGGGCTCACTACCTGACAGATGTCAGATCTGTCAGGTAGTGATGGGAAAATGACTTCCGGAACTCAAAAAAGCGACTCACTTTGGCTCACTATCTGACAGAAGCGCGATCTGTCAGGTAGTGAGGACAAAAGACCCGCCACTTTCTGACAGAATCGCAACCTGTCAGAAAGTGGCGGGTTTGTGCTAGCAGTAGCGCCGCTAAAGACCCGCCCCGCGCCGGTGGACCGGCAGGCCTGCGGCTACTCGTCCACCAGGTACGTGGCGCAGTTCAGCGGCGTCTCGTAGCAGTCCACCTGGCTCACGGGCAGACCGCGGCCCAGAAGGACCTCCGCGAAGTTGCGCGCAAGGTTTTCCGCGGTGGTGCGAAACGGCAGCATCTTGAGGGTGAAGCCCTCGCGCTCAAGGCATGCGACGGTCTCCGGCGCAAGGGAGCCCTCCTCCACCAGGAACATGTGGTTGAAACGCCCGACCTCCTCGCGCACGATGCGCTTGAACTCGCCAAAGTCCAGCACCATGTCGCGCTCGGTTCCGTCCGTGCCAAGCGAGGCCTGCCTGATGTAGACCACCACGCGCCAGCGATGGCCGTGGAGGTTCTCGCACTTGCCGTTGTAATCCGTCAGGAAGTGGGCGCCGTCGAAGCTCGCCTCCGTCTTCAGCTGGTACACGCTAGTTCCTCCCGTCGTCCGCGGCGTCGTCGGATTCGTCCGTCACGTCGTCGAATATCTGCACCCTGGGATGGTGGTCCGGCGCGGCGTGCGGCCTCACGGGGCCGGCCGCGTTCTGTACGCCCGGCCTAAGCAGCGCCGCGACCTCGCCGGCGGTGGTGATCGACCCGCATGCGACGTACGACGTGCCCGCCAGGGCGTTCGTCGCCTCGCGCACGGACGAGAAGACCGCGTCCGGCCGCTTGCCGCACTCCTCGAAGACGCGGGCAAGGTCCTGGGCCGGAAGCGCGCGGTCCGAGGCCGTCTGCGTCACGTACACACGCGGGAACTCCGGTGCAAGCAGGCCCACGATGCCCTTGACGTCCTTGTCCGCGAGCACGGCGCACAAAAGCGCCGGGCGCGTGGCCACGTTTGCATCCACGCCGCGCACGGCGCTAAGGAACGTCTGGACGCTCTGCGGGTTGTGGCACGCGTCGATGAGCACGGGCGGGTCCGGCACCACCAGGTCGAAGCGGCCGGGCGTCGGGCACGTCACGAGGGACTGGAACAGCGCGTCGCCGTCGAGCGGGCGCCCGAGGAACTGTTGCGCCAACGTGACGGCGCACGCGAGATTCGCGGCCTGGTACGCGGGTTTCAGCACGGAGAGCTCGCGGTACGCGCGGCCGTCTGCACCCGGCGTCTGCACGTCCACCATGAGCGGCGCGCCTATGCGGTCCGGCCGCCGCGTTATGCGATACGTTGCGTGCGGCAGCCCCTCGTGCGCGCGCGGCACGCCGGGGTGCATCTCGCCCGCGGCGTCCGAAAGGTCGGCCGGCCTCAGGAGCGTGGGCGTGACGCCCTGCTCCGCGCATCGGGCGAGAAACACGTCCTCCACGCTGTCCGGCGTCGCCGTGCCCACGCCCATCACGCAGGTGCGCCCCCGCTTGATGATGGCGGCCTTCTCGCCCGCGATCTTCTCGAGCGTGTCGCCCAGGATGCGCATGTGGTCGAGCCCGATGCCCGTGATTGCGACGGAGCGTATGTTGTGCGCGGCGCTCGTGGCGTCCCAGCGGCCGCCCATGCCGCACTCCAGCACGCACGCGTCCACCCCGGCCTCCGCGAAGACCACCATGGCCGCGACGGTCAGCACGTCGAACTCCGTAATGTCATACGGGGGCTCGCCGGCGGCCTCGCGCCGGGCGTTCACGCGCTCGCCGGCGGCCACGGCGGCCGCGACGCCACGCGCGAACTGCGCCTCGCTCACGGGGTGGCCCGCCACCTCCATGCGCTCCGTCATGCTCACGAGCTCCGGGGAGGTGTACAGCGCGACGCGAAGCCCTTCTCCCCCAAGGACCGCCGCCGTGAAGCGCGCGGTCGAGGTCTTGCCATTTGTGCCCGCTATCTGCACGCTCTGGAAGCACTCGTCGGGGTTGCCGAGCTCGGCGAGCATGTCCTCCACGCTCTCGAGCATGGGCTGGATGCCAAAGCGCTTCGTGGCGGCAAGGCGCGCCATCGCGTCCGCGTAGCTTAGGGAAGGTATCTGGAAGGGAACCTGGTACATGGTGGAATGTGCTCCTTCTTGCGCGCCGGCGCCGGCCGCGGGGCTAGCCCCTCAGCAGCCTGAGCGCCTCCTCGCGCGTCTTGCTGTCTGCCTTGAACACGCCGCGCACGGCGCTCGTGACGGTGGACGAGCCCGCGGAGCGCACGCCGCGCATGGTCATGCACGTGTGCTCCGCCTGCATGACCACCATGACGCCCAGCGGGTCGAGCTCGCGCATGAGCGCGTCCGCCACCTGCGCGGTCAGGCGCTCCTGCACCTGCAGGCGGTGCCCGTAGCCCACGACGCAGCGCGCGATCTTGGAAAGCCCGGTGATCCGCCCCTTGCGCGGGATGTAGCACACGCTAGCCGTCCCCTCGAACGGCAGTATGTGGTGCTCGCACATGGACGAGAACGGGATGTCGCGCACGACGACCATCTCTTGGTTCTGTTCCTCCTGGAACTGCCGGCGCAGGTGGGCGGCGGGGTCCTCCTGCATGCCGCCAAACAGCTCCTCCGCGGCGCGCGCCACGCGCTCCGGCGTGCCCTTCAGGCCCTCGCGGTCCGGGTCCTCGCCGATCGCGAGCAAGAACTCGCGCACGGCGGCCTCCGCCCGCGGCTTGTCTATGGGCGCGAAGCCCTGGTCGTTCAGCGGGCGGCCGTAGCGGTCCTTCTCGCCCGTAGGCTCCGCCGCCCTAAACGAGCTCGTCTGTGGCACCATCTATCCAACCGTCCTTTCCGCGGCCTCCACCACGTGCTTTGCGAGGCAGGCCGTCGTGACCGATCCCACGCCGCCGGGCACGGGCGTGATCGCGCCCACGATGGGCTCGACCGCGTCGAAGTCCACGTCGCCCACGAGGTGCTGGGCGACCTCGTCCCAGTTGATGCCCACGTCCACCACGACCTGCCCCGTCCGCGCGCACCGGGCGCCAAACGTGCCCGCATGCCCGGCCGCCACGACCACGACGTCCGCGGCCGCACACTTTGCCGCAAGGTCGCGCGTGTGCGTGTGGCACATGGTCACGGTGGCGTTTGCCGCCTGCAGCAGCATCGACACGGGCCTCCCGATCACGAGCGAGCGCCCCACGACCACGACGTCCGCGCCGTCGAGCGACACGCCGTGGTGGCGCAGCAGCTGCAGCACGGCCTCCGCGGTACACGGCGGAAAGCCGACGGGCTCGCCCGCAAACACGCCCGCAAGCGACCCCGCCGTGACGCCGTCCACATCCTTAGCCACGTCGAGCGCCGCGCACGCCGCGCGCTCGTCCAGCGAGGCCGGCAGCGGCCGGAACATGAGGCAGCCGTGCACGGACGGGTCCGCGTTCACGTCGCGGATGGCGCGCTCCAGCTCCGCCTGCGTGCAGTCCGCCGGCAGCGTGACGCGCCGGGCGGCGATTCCCACCTTCTCGCAGCGCTTCAGCGCGGCGCGCTCGTACGAGAGGTCGTCCGGGCGCTCCCCCACGCGCAGTATCGCGAGCCCGGGCGTGACGCCGCGGGCGAGAAGTGCCGCCACGCGCGCCCCAAGCTCCTCCGTGAGCGCACGGGCGACGGGCGCCCCCTTCAGCAGCTCCGCCAAGACTATCCCCTTCCCCTCACACGGTCCGTCACGGAGCGCGCAAGCGCCTCGGCCCGGGGCACGTACGCCGCGAGCATGCCGTCGCAGCGGGCCTCCAGGTCCCTCGCGCACGCGCGGTCCCCCAGCGCGGCCGCGTTCACGAACACGTTCAGGCTCGCGGCCTCCAGCGCGGCGCGGGCAAGGTGCGCGCCCGTCCCGACGTCGGCCACGAGCAGGGCCGAGCCCTTCTCGCCCATCTCCTCCAGAAGCTCGATGGCGCGGCACGCCTGCCCCATCATCGCAAGCGGCGCCTCGCACGCGAGCCGCGTCGCGTCCTGGATGGCCTGCGGGCGCGCCGGGTCGTCCTTTGGCAGCGCGTACGCGCGCGACAGCGGCAGGAAGCCGCGGGCGTCCTCGTCTACGAGCTCAACCAGACGCCGACGCACCCCGCCCGCCTGCTCCACCATGCGCCGGACGTCTGCCTCGACGGCGGCGTAGCGGCGCTTGCCCAGCGTGAACTGGCCGGCCATGGAGCACAGCGCGGCGGCCAGCGCGCCCGCGTACGCCGCGGCGCCACCGCCCCCGGGCACGGGGCTCCTTCCGGCGAGCTCCTCCGCAAAGCGGGCGCAGCTCTTTTCCACAAGCCTCTCTTCGGGCCTCTCTTGCACGATATGCACACTCCCATGAGGGGGTGCCCCTTCGGGCACCCCGCAGGTCAGGTTGGTTGTACGGGCGAGAAGGACGTGGCTAGAACAGGCCGACGATCTTTCCGTCGGGCGTGACGTCGATCTTCTCGGCAGCCGGCACCTTCGGGAGGCCCGGCATGGTCATGATGTCGCCCGTGAGCGCGACGATGAAGCCCGCGCCGGCGGAGACCTTCAGGTTGCGCACCGTGATGCGGAAGCCCTCGGGCGCGCCGAGCCGCTTGGGGTCGTCCGTGAAGGAGTACTGGGTCTTCGCGACGCAGATGGGCAGGTCGCCAAAGCCCTGCTCCTCGAGCTGGGCCATCTGGCGCGCCGCCTTCGGCGTGAAGTCCACGCCGTCCGCGTGGTAGACCTTCGTCGCGATGGCCTCGACCTTGTTCTTGATGCTGTCGTTCACGTCGTAGGCGAAGCGGAAGTCGTTCGGCTGGTCGCACAGGCGGATGACCTCGTTCGCGAGGGCCTCGCCGCCCTCGCCGCCCTTGGCCCAGACCTCGGACAGCGCGACGTTCACGCCGAGCTTGCCGCACTCCTCGGCCACGAGGTCGAGCTCGGCCTTCGTGTCCGTCGGGAACGCGTTGATGGCGACAACGACGGGCAGGCCCCACACGTCACTGATGTTAGAGACGTGGCGCAGCAGGTTGGGAAGGCCGGCGCGCACGGCGTCGAGGTTCTCCTCCGTGAGCTCCGTCTTCGGCACGCCGCCGTTGTACTTGAGGGCACGCACCGTCGCCACGAGCACGACGGCGTCGGGGTGGAGGTTCGCGTAGCGGCTCTTGATGTCCAGGAACTTCTCGGCACCGAGGTCCGCGCCGAAGCCGGCCTCCGTGACGACGTAGTCCGCGAGCTTGAGCGCCGTCGTCGTGGCCTCGACGGAGTTGCAGCCGTGCGCGATGTTCGCGAACGGGCCGCCGTGCACGAACGCGGGGTTGTTCTCGAGCGTCTGCACGAGGTTAGGCTTGATGGCGTCCTTCAAAAGCGCCGTCATCGCGCCCTCCGCGTGGATGTCGTGGACCGTGACCGGCTTGCGATCGTACGTGTACGCGACGACCATGCGGCCGAGGCGCGCCTTGAGGTCCATGAGGTCCGTCGCGAGGCAGAACACGGCCATGACCTCGGACGCGACGGTGATGTCGAAGCCGTCCTCGCGCGGCATGCCGTTCGCGACGCCACCGAGACCGTCCACGACGTTGCGGAGCTGGCGGTCGTTCATGTCGACGCAGCGCTTCCACACGATGCGGCGCGGGTCGATGCCGAGGGAGTTGCCCTGCTTGATGTGGTTGTCGAGCATCGCGGCGCACAGGTTGTTCGCGGCGCCGATGGCGTGGAAGTCGCCCGTGAAGTGCAGGTTGATGTCCTCCATGGGGACGACCTGCGCGTAGCCGCCACCGGCGGCGCCGCCCTTGATGCCGAAGACCGGGCCGAGGGACGGCTCGCGCAGGCAGAGCATCGAGTTCTTGCCGAGCCTGCACAGGGCGTCCTGCAGGCCTACGGACGTTGTGGTCTTGCCCTCGCCCGCAGGCGTGGGGTTGATGGCCGTCACGAGGATGAGCTTGCCCTTCATGGGCTTGTCCCTGAAGGCGTGGATGTCCACCTTTGCCTTGTAGTTGCCGTAGAGCTCGAGCTGCTCCGGACCGAGGCCGGCCTTCTTGGCCACCTCGGTGATGGGAAGCATCGTTGCCTCTTGCGCGATCTCGATGTCTGACTTTGCCATCCTCAGCGCTTCCTTTCGCTTCTTGGAGCGGTCGAGCTCCAACGGTTACCGGGTCTCACGGGACGAACTGACCGTTACCCCATTGTGCGCGTTCGGACGGACGTTTGCGACGAGGATCGAGCGGCGGATATCGAATAGTCGCAATTGGGACGGATCTGAGACGAGCCCGCGCCTAGCGCCGGGGCCGAATGACGCGCTCCCCCGTCACCACGACGTCGACCGGCACGTCGTGCTCGTCGAGCGCGAGGGTGCCCACCGGGGCCATCTGCGGCTCGCGACAGAGCCCGACGGAGGCGCCGGCAAACTCCGCGAGGAAGACGTCGTAGAAGCCGCCGCCGTAGCCCATGCGATAGCCCCGTTCGTCGAACGAGAGCCCCGGCACGATCGCGAGCGCGCGGGGCTCCGCCTGAGGGTCCACCTCGAGCGCCGGGTCGGGCACGGGCTCCTCGACGCCAAACGGGCTCCTCACGAGGCCGTCGAGGCTCGAAACAAGAAACCAGCGCATGCGGCGCGTGCCGGGAACGCACCACGGCAGCGCGACGGACTTGCCCTGCGCCCACGCGTCGCGCACGAGCGAGCGGGTGTCGACCTCGTCGCCCACGGACAGGTACGTGAGGACGGTGTCCGCGGCAAGATACTCTGGCAGCCGCGTGACGCCGTCTGCTATGGCGGCATCCCTTCTCGCCCGTCCGTCCTTGCCAAGGGCGCCCCTGACCTCCTTGTAGCGGCGACGCAGCTCCCGCTTGCGCTCGCGCGTCCCTTTGCCGTCCATGCGGTGCCCCCTCTCTGACGTGGCCTTGGCGCCGCGCCCGTCGTGCGCGTTGGGTGAAATCTGGGACGCCGCGCCCGTGCGGCGCCTTGCCCGCCTTACCCTCGCCCTAGGGTACCGCAGGCCGAGCGATCTATGCGAGGAGGCTGCCATGGCGACGGCGACGCTGGTGATCATGCGTCACGGCGAGAGCGCGTGGACGGACAAGCGGGTGAACCGCTTCGCGGGTTGGGTGGACGTCCCGCTGACGGAGCGCGGGCGCGCCCAGGCGGCGGAGGCGGGCAGACTCATGCGCGAGGCAGACATCAGGCCGGACGCGGTGTTCACGTCGCTTCTGGAGCGCTCCATCGTGAGCGCGGACATCGCGCTGCACGAGGTGGGCCGCCTGTGGGTGCCCGTCATCCGCAGCTGGCGCCTGAACGAACGCCACTACGGCGCGTTCCAGGGTCAAACGCGGCCGGACATGCGCAAGGCGTACGGCGAGGAGCTGTTCGAGGCGTACCGGCGCAGCTTCGACGTGAGGCCGCCGGAAATCGACCCCGCCTCACCGTACTTCCAGGCGGACGACCCGCGCTACGGCGCGCTCTCGCAGGACGGTCTCGACGCGACGGACCCGCGGCAGATACGCAGCGAGTGCCTGAAAGACGTGATCGCGCGGCTTGAGCCGTTCTGGGGCGCCTACGTGACGCCGCCTCTGCTGCTGGGGCAGACGGTTCTTGTGGTAACGCACGGGTCCGTGGTGCGCTCGCTCATAAAGGTGGTCGAGGGCGTTTCCGCGGAGGAGATCCGCAAGGTGAACGTGCCGACGGGCCAGCCCCGCGTGTACGAGTTCGAGACCGGCGGCATGGGAGGACTTCGCCTTGCGGGGCCCGGTCGCTGGCTTGACCCGGATGCCGCAAGCCGCGGCGCGGCGGAGGCGCTTGCGCTGGGCTCAGGCCCGGCAGGCCCGGACCCGGCATAGCGCGCATTCCGAGGGAGCCGCAGGCGCGCGGTCGTCCTTCTCGCCCGCGCGTTCCTCTCGCCCGCGCGTATTGAGTGTCGCCGGAGCGCGTTCTGGCCATGTAAAAAAGCCCGACGCTTGTGCGCCGGGCTTGCATTTACGATGGTGGGTCGTGAGGGGGTCGAACCCTCGACCTTGGGATTAAGAGTCCCCTGCTCTACCAACTGAGCTAACGACCCATCTATGTGTGCTGGCACGTGCCAGAGAAGAGGTCAATGGTGGGTCGTGAGGGGGTCGAACCCTCGACCTTGGGATTAAGAGTCCCCTGCTCTACCAACTGAGCTAACGACCCATTGACGTCCCTGCGCTGCGCTTGGAATGGGGTGGGTAGAGGGGCTCGAACCCTCGACCTACGGAGCCACGGTCCGTCGCTCTGCCAACTGAGCTACACCCACCATCAGGTCCCGCTCGCAACGCGCTTTGTTATAATGCCTAAACTACGCGGTCCGCGCAAGGGTGAATTTGGAAAAATCTTTATCCCACACCTGCTTTGCCGCAAACGCGCACGTAGACGGCTCGCAGGCGGCTTCACAAGATGGAGACAAGGTGGAGAAGGACCGCCGCTTTCGCCCGTGGCGCCCCATTTCCAACGCAAAGTCGCCCTCCTGACGGCACGGCGCGGCGCCCCCCGTCTTGCCGATTGCAGCCCAGCTTTCGCGAAACAGACTCTTAACTGCATGCGGCTTGAAGCCCCCATCCCCGTGGCCTATGCTTACTGTAGCGCGCTAAAGTGAATGCGCGACTCTCGTTATCGCACGCCACGATGCCCGGAGGTATCCCATGGATCGTCGTCAGTTCCTCAAGCTCTCCGCCGCGGCCCTCGCCGCCCCCACCCTCGCAGGCCTTGCCGGCTGCGGCTCCGGCGGCACCGCCACCAAGACGCAGAAGAAGATGAAGCTCGTCGTCGGCTTCGACCAGGAGTTCCCGCCGTACGGCTACGTCGGCGACGACGGCAAGTACACCGGCTTCGACCTCGACCTGGCAAAGGCCGTCTGCAAGATGGAGGGCTGGGAGTACAAGCCCACGCCCATCTCGTGGGACGCGAAGGACAGCCTGCTCAACAGCGGCCAGATCACGTGCATCTGGAACGGCTTCACCATCGAGGGGCGCGAGAAGGACTACGCTTTCACGAAGCCGTATATGGAGAACCGCCAGGTCGTCGTGGTCCCGAAGGACTCCAGCGTCAAGACCCTTGCGGACCTCGCGGGCAAGAACGTCATCACCCAGGCGGACTCCGCCGCGCTCGACCTGCTGTCCAAGGGAGGCGCGCAGGAGAAGCTCGGCAGCACCTTCAAGAAGCTCCAGACCATCGACAACTACAACACGGCGTTCATGATGCTCGAGAACGGTTCCGTCGACGCCGTCGCCATCGACTACCCCGTCGCCGTGTACAACATCGGCGACCGCAAGGACGAGTTCACCATCCTCGACGAGGCCCTCAACTCCGAGCACTTCGCCGTCGGCTTCGCGAAGACCGCGGAGGGCAAGAAGCTCGCGAAGACCGTCCAGGCGGACCTCAAGAAGCTCGACAAGCAGGGCAAGGTCAAAAAGCTCTGCGAGAAGTACGCGGACCAGGGCGTGTCGTACGACCTCTGGGTGCTCTAGCCACGGCATAGAAGCCCTGCCGGTCGGCGGCCCCCGCGGCCGCCGACTTTTTGCCGTTTGGGGCGTACGTCCCCCTCCTGGCATACCATAGTGTTCGCCATGCAAACCAGCTAGCACAAGGCGGTAAGCAACTTGGAAATCTCGACCATGACCAGCATGCTCCTGGACGGCTACGTCGTGTCGCTCCAGATATTCGCCATCACGCTCGTGGGCGCCATCCCCCTGGGCGTCATTGTGGCGCTCGGCAGGCTCTCCCGGTTCAGGCCACTCTCGTGGCTCGTGGGCCTCTACATCTCGCTCATGCGCGGCACGCCGCTCATGCTGCAGATGTTTGCCGTGTTCTTCATCCCCTACTACCTCTTCGGCCAGCAGACGGGGCCTGACTACATGTTCGTCGCCGTCATGATCGCGTTCATCGTGAACTACGCGGCGTACTTCGCAGAGATCTACCGCTCCGGCATCCAGAGCATGCCGCGCGGCCAGTACGAGGCGGCGCAGGTCCTTGGCTACTCCAAGGGCCAGACGTTCTTCAGGATCATCCTCCCGCAGGTGTTCAAGAGGATCCTTCCCGCGATGGGAAACGAGGTCGTCACCCTGGTGAAGGACACCTCCCTCGCGTTCTCCATCGGCGTCGCGGAGATGTTCACCACCAGCCGCGCGCTCGTGGCGTCGCAGCGCAGCATGGTGCCGTTTGCCATCGCGGCCGCCATCTACTGGGTCACGTGCCTGGTTATCGAATTCATCATGCGCAGGATCGAGAAGAGGATGGACTACTACCATGACTAAGCCCAAGCTGCGCGAGATGCCGCGCCCCGATATCAGCCTCACGTCCGCGCTGGGGCTGCCCGCCGTATACGTGAAGGACGCGCGCAAGTCCTTTGGCGACAAGGAGGTCCTGCGCGACGTCAGCCTCCAGATAGGCCAGGGCGAGGTCGTCTCGCTCATTGGCCCGTCCGGCGCCGGCAAGTCCACGATGCTGCGCTGCCTCGCCCTACTCGACACGTTCGACTCGGGCGAGCTCGCCTACGGCAACGTCCGCGTCTGCGCAAACGAGCCCGGGAGCGAGAAGACCACCTACGACAAGGCGGCCATGCGCCAGGCGCGCATGCGCTTTGGCATCGTGTTCCAGAACTACAACCTCTTCCCGCACTACACGGTGCTCAAGAACGTGATGGACGCCCCCATCGTCGTGCAGAAGCGCGACCCCAAGGAGGTGGAGGAGCAGGCCCGCAGGCTCCTGGAGCAGCTCGACATCGCGGACCACGCGGACAAGGTGCCGGACCAGCTCTCCGGCGGCCAGCAGCAGCGCGTCGCCATCGCGCGCGCCCTGTGCATGAACCCGCAGGTCATCTTCTTCGACGAGGCCACATCTGCCCTCGACCCCAAGCTGACGCAGGACATGCACCGCCTCATCCGCAGCCTCGCGAAGGACGGCATGGCCGTGGGCATCGTCACGCACGAGATGGGCTTCGCGCGCGAGGTGTCGGACCGCATCGCGTTTCTGTTCGACGGCCAGATCGTGGAGGAGGGCACGCCGGACGAGGTCCTCGTGCACCCCACCGACGAGCGCACCAAGAGGTTCCTCGCCAACGCGGAGGACTAGGGCGCGCGAGAAGGACGGTCCCTGCAAAGGCCGCACGTCCTTCTCGCCCGCATCGCTTTCCCACACACGCACAAGCGCACACGCACATGAAAAGGGGACGGGCCACACGACCCGTCCCCTTCTTGCACCGTGTCCGGACCGTCCGGACGACGCCACCATGTCCAGATGGTGCCTCTTTTTATAAACGTGGCACAGGCGTTACAGCAGGTGCTCCGCGATCTGCACCGCGTTGGTCGCGGCGCCCTTGCGAATCTGGTCGCCGCAGCACCAGAACGTGAGCGCGTTCACGCCGTCCGGCGCGGAAAGGTCGCGGCGGATGCGGCCCACGTACACCAGGTCCTGGTCGGACGTGTCAAGCGGCATGGGGTAGCGCAGGTTCGCGGGGTCGTCCACGACCTTGACGCCGGGCGCCGCGGACAGCACCTCGCGCGCCTCGTCCGGCGTGATGGGGCGCTCGAACTCGACGGTGATGGACTCGGAGTGCGAGCGCATGACCGGCACGCGCACGCACGTGCAGTTGACGCGCAGCTCGGGCATGTGCATGATCTTGCGACCCTCGTTTTGCATCTTCAGCTCCTCGGAGGTGTACGCCTCCTCTTTGAATCCGCCGATCTGCGGGATGAGGTTGAACGCGAGCTGGTAGGCAAACGGCGCGGTGTCGCCGACCTCGCCGCCCTCTGCCAGCACGCGGCTCTCGCGCTCGAGCTCCTTCAGGCCGGGCATGCCGGCGCCGGAGGCCGCCTGGTACGTGCTCACGATGAGCCTCTTCAGGCCGGCCCTCTGCGCAAGCGGCCACGTGGGAACGAGGCCGATGATCGTGGCGCAGTTGGGGTTCGCGATGATGTTCCTGGGGTGGTTCGCGATGTCCTCGGGGTTGATCTCCGGGATGACCAGGGGCACGTCCGCGTCCAGCCTGAACGCGTGGGAGTTGTCCACGCACACGGCGCCGCGCGCCGCGGCCTCGGGCAGAAGCTCCTTCGCCTGGGCGTCGCCCGCGGCACCGAGCACGATGTCGACGCCGTCGAATGCGTCAGGCGTCGCCTCGAGCACGGTCACGTCCTCGCCGTTGAACCTCACGGTCTTGCCGGCGGAGCGGGCGCTCGCAAGCGGCACGAGCCGCTCCACGGGAAAGTCCCTCTCCTCCAGGCACTGGATCATCTGGGTTCCGACGACGCCGGTTGCCCCCAGGATCGCGACGACCAACTTGTCTGCCATGTCCGTCTCCTCACTGTTCTCGCACGGCGAGAAACGCAGGTGTTTTGGCTCGAGCCCACGTGCGGGCCCGGGCTCTGGGTGTCTAGTTCTTCTCGTCCAGGCTCACGTACTCCGACTCCACGAAGTTGTCGTAGATGACCTTGATGGCGCGGGCGAAGTCTGAGTTGTTGACGCCGAGGATGATCGAGATCTCCTGCGAGCTCTGGGTGATCATGCGGATGTTGATGCCCGCCTCGCCCAGCACGCCGAAGATGCGGCCGGACGTGCCGGCGCGGCGGCTCATGTTGCGGCCGACGACGGAGATGAGCGCCAGGCTGTCGATCACGTTGATGCTGTCCGGCTTCAGCTCCTGCCGAAGGTCATTCACGATCGAGTAGATCGTGTCCTTCACGTCCGCACCGTTCACGACGATGCCGAAGGAGTCGACGCCCGTGGGGATGTGCTCCACGGAGACGCCGTAGCGCTCGAACACGGAGAGCGCGCGGCGCACGAAGCCGACGGAGTTGGACATGTGGGCCTTCTGGACGTGGATCGCCATGAAGTCCTTCTTGCCCGCGATGCCGGTGATGAGGTGCTCGCGCTCGTGCTCCGTCGCGGTCTCGCGGATGACGGTGCCTTGGGCGGACGGGTCGTTCGTGTTCTTGATCTGGATGGGGATGCCGACCTCGCGCACGGGGAAGATGGCCTCCTCCTGCAGGACGGAGGCGCCCATGTACGAGAGCTCGCGCATCTCGTCGAACGTGATGCGGTGGATGGAGCGGGGGTTGTCCACGATGCGGGGGTCGGCCGCGAGGAAGCCGGAGACGTCCGTCCAGTTCTCGTACACGCCGGCGTCGAGGCAGCGCGCCAGGATGGCGCCGGTGATGTCGCCGCCACCGCGCTGGAAGAGCTTCAGCGTGCCGTCGACCGTCGACCCGTAGAAGCCGGGCAGCAGGAACCCTCCCAGGCGCGCCGCCGCGTCCTTCACGCGGGTGGCCGTGCGCTCCATGTCGACGGTTCCGTCGTGGTGGAACACGATCACGTCGGCGGCGTCCACGAACGGGATGCCCAGGTACTCGGCCATGAGCTGGCCGGTGAACCACTCGCCCCTCGACACGATGTACTCCGGCGACAGGCTGGAGATGACCGAGGAGAACTCCTCGAACTTCTCCTCTATGGGGTACTTCAGCCCAAGCTCGTCCCTGATATCCACGAAGCGCTGCTCGATGGTCTTCAGAAGCGACGTGCAGTCCACGTGGTACTCGATGTGGGCGTTCACCAGAAGCAGGAGGTCCGTCAGCTTGTTGTCGCCGCTGAAGCGCTTGCCCGCGGCGGACACGACGATGAACCTGCGGTCAGGGTCCGCCTTCACGATGGACTTGACCTTCTTGAACTGGCTGGCCTCGGCGACGCTGGAGCCGCCGAACTTGGATACCTTTATCAATGTGCTAGCCCTCCTGCGGAAGCGCCGCCATGAAGCTGGTGGCGTCCACGCTCTTTGCGTACTCGAAGACCTCGCGCGCCCTCACCGCGGTAAGGCCGCGCACGACCACCATGCCCTCGCCAAACGGCTCCGCGCCGTCGAGCCTTGCCTTCGTGCGGAACACGTAGTCGGACGTGAGCAGCTCCGGGCGCCACTCGAGCCCGCGCGAGAAGTCGTAGTGGGGACGGCGGCCGGCTGCGAAGTCCAGCACGTCCTGCACCATGGCGTTGCCCGTGGGCAGCATGCCGGCTCCCTGGCCGTAGAACTTCAGCGGACCGACGGTGGTGGCGTCCAGCGAGATGAGGTTGAAGTTCGAGGGCACGTTCGCCTCGAGCGACTCGATGGGGACGGCGACGGGCTCGACGGCGGCCGCGTAGCCGCCCTCGTGCTGCACGCCGCGGCCCAGCAGCTTCACTCCCCTGCCCATCGCGCGGAGCGCGTCGAGGTCGCCCTTGGTGAGCGTCCTGATGCCCGTGGTGGGTATGTCCTTCTCGCACGCGGTGTCGAACGCGACGCCCACGGTGATGATAGTCTTGTTGCGGACGTCCACGCCGTCGATGTCGGCGGATGGGTCGCGCTCGGCGTAGCCCAGCGCCTGGGCCTCGGCCAGGACCTGGTCGAAGTCCGCGTCTTCCTTCACCATGGCGTCCACGATGAAGTTCGTCGTGCCGTTCATGATGCCCGAGAAGGACGTGACCTCGTCGATGCGGCGCACCTTCTCGATCGAGGCGATCCAGGGGATGCCGCCGCCGACGGACGCCTCGATGAGCAGGCTCGCGTCCGTCGCATTCGCCTGTCGCACGAACTCGTCGAAGTAGGCGGCGACCACGGCCTTGTTGGACGTGACGACGCTCTTGCCCTTCGCGAGCGCGTCGAGGATGAACGTGTGCGCGGGCTCGAGGCCGCCCATGCATTCCACGACGACTGCGATGTCGTCGTCTTCCACGATCTCTGCATAGTCAGACGTCATGCGCGGGTCGGTCAGGTGGTCCGGCAGCTCGAGGATGCGAGAGACCTCCACGCCGCTCACGCGCTCCGAGATGATGCGGTCGACGCCCTTTCCGACGGTGCCATAGCCCAGGACGGCAATCTTCATGGCTATCCAATCTTTCTGTTGTGTGACGTTAGAACGGCCCAATGCCGGCTGCGGCTATCATACGTTATGTAGTGCCGCCAAACCGAGGCAAGGAGCGCCACGATGACAACTTTCTATCACAGCACGCGCAGCGATAGCGAAACCGTAACAAGCAAGCAAGCAATCCTCGCGGGAATCGCGCCTGACGGCGGTCTGTACGTGAGCGACGACGCCGTCCGCAACAAGCTGGACCTCCGGGCCGTGTGCCAGGAGGGCTACCACCAGATCGCGTGCCGCGTGCTCGGCACCCTGCTCCCGGACTTCACGGAGCAGGAGGTCGCCTCGTGCGTGGCGGCCGCGTACGCCGACAACTTCGACACGCCCGCCGTCACGCCGCTCTCCCCGCTCGGCACCGACTGGCTGCTCGAGCTCTACCATGGCCCCACCTGCGCGTTCAAGGACGTCGCCCTGCAGATGCTGCCGCGTCTCATGTCCGTCGCGCGCAAGGGAGAAGGACGAAACGTCATGATTGTCACCGCCACGTCGGGCGACACCGGCAAGGCGGCCCTCGCCGGCTTCGCGGGCGTGCCGGGCACGGGCGTCACGGTCTTCTACCCCGACGGCAAGGTCTCCGACGTCCAGCACCTGCAGATGGTCACCCAGACCGGCGACAACGTCGCGGTCTGCGGCATCAGGGGCACGTTCGACGACGCCCAGACCCAGGTGAAGCGCATCTTCGCGGACAGGGAGCTCGCGGGGCGCCTCGCCGTCGACAACGTGATGCTCTCGAGCGCTAACTCCATCAACGTCGGCCGCCTCGTCCCGCAGGTCACGTACTACTTCTCCGCGTACGCCCAGCTCGTGCAGACCGGTGCCATCGTGATCGGCGACGAGGTCGACTTCTGCGTGCCCACCGGCAACTTCGGCGACGTGCTCGCCGGCTACTACGCCAAACTCCTCGGGCTCCCCGTCGGCAAGCTCGTCGTCGCGTCCAACAGCAACAAGGTCCTGACGGACTTCCTCACCACCGGCACGTACGACCGCCGTCGCGACTTCGTGAAGACCATCTCGCCCTCCATGGACATCCTCGTGTCGTCCAACCTCGAGCGCATGCTGTACTACCTCACGGACGGCGACTGCGAGGCGGTCGCGGGCTACATGGCCGACCTCGCCCAGAAGGGCTACTACACCATATCCAAGGACCTTCTCGCCAAGCTCCGCCAGACGTTCGACTGCGGCTTCGCGACGGACGACGAGACCCGCCAGACCATCCGCGGCGCGTGGGAGAAGGACCACGTCCTCATCGACACCCACACCGCCGTAGCGCTCCACGTGCTGCGCAGGTTCGCGCCGGAGGGACGCCAGCGCGTGTGCCTGTCCACCGCAAGCCCGTACAAGTTCTCCGCGGACGTCCTCTCGGCGCTCGGCACGGACGTGAGCGGCCTCGACGGCTTCGCGTGCATGGACAGGCTGCAGGCCCTCACGGGCGTTCCGGCGCCGGCGCAGCTCTCCGGCCTCAGGGACGCCCCCGTCCTGCACACCGACGTGTGCGACATGGACGGCATGGAGGCGTTCGTCGAGGGCTCCTGCAACCGCGTCTTCGCCTGACGACCACACGCATCGACCCTTTGGGGGGCTCAACACATGACTGACCAGACCAAGGACCGCGCAGGCGAGAAGGACGAGGCGCCGCACAGGTTCCGCGTGCTCGTTCCCGCGACGTCGGCAAACGTGGGCGTGGGCTACGACTGCCTCGGGCTCGCGCTCGACCTCACGGCGAGCTTCACGTTCGAGGTGTCGGACCAGCTCCTGATCGACGGCTGCCAGGAGCGCTTCCGCGGCGAGGACAACCTCGTGTGGACGAGCTACCTCGACACCTGCCGCGAGCTGTACCAGCGCCCGCACGCCCTGCACATCACCATCGACTCGCCCGTGCCGCTCTCCGGCGGCCTCGGGTCCAGCTCCACCTGCGTCGTCGCGGGCGTCGTCGCGGCGCAGGTGCTCCACGCGGGCGGCTTCGACGCAGACGCCGCGCTCGACTTCGCCACCAGGATCGAGGGCCATCCGGACAACGTGGCCCCGGCGCTCATGGGCGGGCTCGTGAGCTCGTTCGTGGACGAGGGCCGCACGCGCTCCCTGCGCTTCGACATCGCGCCGAACCTCACGTTCGTGGCCATCGCGCCCCCGTACGAGGTCCGCACGGCAGAGGCGCGCAAGGTCATGCCGAAGGAGGTCCCCGTCCAGACCGCCGTGTGGCAGATGGGCCACTGCGTCGCGGTGGTGGACGCGCTCAGGCGCGGCGACGCGGAGCTCCTCTCCGCCGCAGCGAAGGACCGCCTCCACGAGCCGTACCGCGCGACCCTCATCCCGGACTACGAGCCCATCCGCCGCACCGCGC